>ERZ772960.237-NODE-237-length-53466-cov-6.299470_pt1 | contig 53466 bp, 50 predicted proteins | sample MGYA00580678_ERZ772960 | MGnify/ENA primary metagenome ERZ772960 (study PRJEB29015, sample SAMEA2737930) | human oral metagenome | biome: human oral; feature: human-associated habitat; material: dental | place: China | collected 2059 ...
CGATCATCTACTTCCCGCTTGATCTGCCGTGGCTTGCAGGGCACGTTCTGAAGCGGATCCGGCCGCGCGTATTCCTGCCCGTTGAGACGGAGCTTTGGCCGAATTTCCTGAAGACGGCGCGCAAGCTCCACATCCCCGTCATGATGGTCAACGGGCGCATCAGCGACAAGAGCGTGCGCCAGTACAAGTACCTGCGCAGCTTGCTGCGCGACATGATCGGCACGGTCAAGGTATTCGCGATGCAGTCGCCGATCGATGCGGCGTACATCAAGCGCCTCGGCGCGCCGGAAGAACTCGTGACGGTCACGGGCAATACGAAATTCGATCAGACGTATACGGATGTGAGCGCCGAAGAAAAGGAAACGCTCATCGAGGCGATGCAGCTCGCAGGCAGTGACGGCATTTTCCTTGCGGGTTCGACACACCGCGGCGAAGAGGCGTTCGTCCTGCAGGCATTTCGCGCGGTAAGGGAGACGCATAAGAAGGCGCGTCTCGTCATCGCGCCGCGCGAGCTCCTGCGCGTGGCGGAGGTCAGCCATATCTGCAGGAATGCGGGCTTTTCCGTCGCGCGGCGCACGGAGCTGCAAAAAGGAGAAGGCAAGGCGAGCGATGTCGTCATCCTCGACACGATCGGCGAGCTCGGCCGCATCTACAGCATCGCCGACGTCGTCTACGTCGGCGGCAGCCTCGTGCCGCACGGCGGCCATAATATTTTGGAACCGGCGGCGCACGGCAAGGCGATCGTCGTCGGGCACAATATGTTTAACTTCAAGGATACGCACGCGCTCTTCATGAAGCGCGACGCCTGCATCACGGTACACGATGCGGCGGAGCTTTCGCGTGAAGTCGCGCACCTCTTTGATGATCCATCCCATCGGCGCCGCATGGAGAAAGAGTCGCTTGCCATCGTGCGCGAGAACAAGGGGGCGTCGCGCAAGTCCGCGATCCTCCTGCGCGAGATGCTCGACGCCTACGAGAGCCAGGCGGAGAATCTGCACCGCGTGCGCGCGACGCAGAAGCTTACGAACTTCCAGACGTATTTCATTGACCTCGTGCACAGCAAGAACGTCGATGGCTTCTTCAAGAACGTGCTGCTCCTCGTCTTGTACGCATTCTCGATTCTCTACCGCTTGCTTTTGAATGCGCGCCTCGCAGGCTATCGTCACGGGCTCTTTGCACGGAAGCGCCTCGACTGCTTCGTCATCAGCCTCGGCAATGTGACGGTCGGCGGCACGGGCAAGACGCCGACGGCGCAGCGCCTCGCGCGCGACATACGCGACATGGGGTACCGCGTCGTCATTCTGAACCGCGGCTACCGCGCGAAGTGGCATGGCGAGGTCGGCATCGTTTCCGACGGCGAGAAGCTGCACATGGACGCGGCGGAGGCGGGCGACGAGGCGTATATGCTCGCGAAACACCTGCCGAACGTTCCCGTCCTCATCGGCGCGGAGCGCGCGAAGACGGGGCGCTATGCGATCGAACATTTCGGCGCGGAGGTCGCGATACTCGATGACGGCTACCAGCACTGGCAGCTCGCACGCGATCTCGACATCCTGCTCATCGATGCCGTCAACGTGTTCGGCAACGGGCACATTCTGCCGCGCGGCACGCTGCGCGAGCCGATCTCGCATATCGACCGCGCCGACGTCTGCCTCTTGACGAAGGTCGACCAGGCGGAGGATGGCGCGTGCGCCTACATCAAGGAGACCGTGCACAAATACAACGCGGGCGCGCGGATCGTCGAGAGCGTCCACCACCCGCGCTGCTTCGTTCCGCTTGCGGACTGGTATACGAATATCGCGGGCGACGGGATTGACGTCAGCCGCATTCAGGGCAAGCGCATCATGGCCGTCTCGGCCATCGGCAACCCGGCCTCGTTTGAGCAGACGCTCGCTTCGCTCGGCGCGGTTATCGTCGAGAGCCTGCGCTACCCCGATCACCACGACTACACCATGTCGGAGATGACGGGCGTGTTCTCGCAGGCGGAGCGGCGCGACGTCGAGGCCATCGTCATAACGGAGAAGGACGCCGTCAAGATCCCCGCCGACGTCGCGCGCGAGACGTGGTCGGTGCCCGTCTACGTCATCAGCGTCGAAGTGACATTCGGCGAGGGCGCAGAGGAAATGCGCCTTCGCCTCAAGGAAAATCTGGAAGCGTGGAAAAAGGCGCGCGAGGAGCAGAAGAAAGGATAGGTGCCATGAGCGAGAAAAATGGGTTGAAGGTTCTTTGCGTGATTCCCGCGCGCTACGCGTCGACGCGCCTGCCGGGAAAGCCGCTGAAGGACATTCAGGGAAAGCCGATGATCGTGCGCGTCTACGAGCGCGCGAAGTGCGCGCGGCGCATCGCGGACGTCATCGTCGCGACGGACGACGAGCGGATTTTGGCGGCAGTGGAGTCGCATGGTGGCAAGGCTGTCATGACGCGTGCCGACCATCCGACGGGGACGGACCGCCTCGCAGAGGTCGCGGAAAAATTCCCGGACGTCGACGTCATCTTGAATGTGCAGGGCGACGAACCGCTTATCGAGCCGGCGCTTATCGACGAGCTCGCGGGTGCTTTTGATGATGCACCAGACCTCAATATGGCGACGGTCTGCACGGAGATAAAAGAGAAAGCGGAGCAGGAAAATCCCAATAACGTCAAGGTCGTCATGGATAGGAAAGGCTATGCGCTCTACTTCTCGCGCTCTCTCCTGCCATATCCACGAAAGCCGGGGGCGAAGGTCTACAAGCACATCGGGATCTACGCCTATCGCCGCGATTTCCTGCTCGCCTACGCGAAGATGAAGCCGACGCCGCTAGAGCAGTCGGAGAGCCTCGAGCAGCTGCGCGCCCTCGAAAACGGCTATTCGATCAAGGTGATTCGGACGGCGCATGAGTTCGTCGGCGTCGATACGGAAGAAGATCTCGCGAAGGTCAATGAAATTTACGCCGCTATGAAGTGAGACAGTTGAGTCAGTATGGAGAGGAGCATTCGCATGAACAAGGTACAAGTAGGAAATTTCCAAATCGGCGCGGGCGAGCCGCTGACCCTCCTTGCAGGACCTTGCGTCCTGGAGGGGCTGGATCGCTGCCTGTTGATTGGGCGCACCATCAAGGCGATCTGCGCGCGCCTCGGCATCAACTATGTGTTCAAGGCGTCGTTCGATAAGGCGAACCGCTCCTCGTTCCATAGCTTCCGCGGACCGGGGCTCGAGAAAGGCTGCGAGATGCTCGCCGCCATAAAAAAGGAGCTCGGCGTGCCCATCGTCACGGACATCCATGAGACGCAGCAGGCGGCGCGCGCGGCAGAGGTCGCGGACATTCTTCAGATTCCGGCATTCCTCTGCCGCCAGACGGATCTCCTGCACGCGGCGGCTGAGACGGGACGCGTCGTCAATGTCAAGAAGGGGCAGTTCCTCGCACCAGAGGATATGCGCAATGTCGTCGATAAATTGCATGAGTGTGGCTGCGACAAGATTCTCCTGACGGAGCGCGGTGCGTCGTTCGGCTATCACAATCTCGTCGTCGATATGCGCAGCCTGCCGATTATGCGCAGCTTTGGCTATCCCGTCGTATTCGACGGCACGCACAGCGTTCAGCTGCCGGGCGGCGGCGGGACGGTATCGACGGGCAACCGTGAGTACGTGCCGCATCTCGTTCGCGCGGCGGCTGGCGTCGGCATCGACGCGCTCTTCTTGGAGGTGCATGACAATCCCGCGGAGGCGCTTTCCGACGGGGCGAACATGGTCTACCTCGACAAGCTCGAAGATCTCTTAAAGACGACGCTCGCGATCCACGCGATCGTCAGCGCAAAGGAATGAGGAGGCAGCCATGATTCGGGAAAAGGCGATTGAGACACTGACGATCGAGGCGGACGCCGTCGCACGCCTAAGGGATCGCATTGATGCGGAGTTTGAGGCGGCAGCACAGTGCATCTTGGACTGTCATGCCCGCGTCATCGTCACGGGCATGGGCAAGAGCGGCCACGTCGGCAGGAAGATCGCAGCGACGCTTGCGAGCACGGGAACGCCCTCCTTTTTCATGCACCCCGCCGAGGCATTCCACGGCGATCTTGGCATGGTGACGGAGCGCGACATCGTCATCGCGATTTCCAATAGCGGCGAGTCGTCGGAAATCGTCAACATCCTGCCAATCATCCGCCGCATCGGCGCGAAGATCATCGCGATGAGCGGCAGGCGCGACTCGCAGCTCGGGAAGTTCAGTGACTTTTTCATTGACATTGGCGTCGAGCGCGAGGCGTGCCCGTTGGGGCTTGCGCCGACGGCGAGCACGACGGCGACGCTCGCGATGGGCGACGCGCTTGCGATGGCGCTCATGGCGGTGCGAAACTTCACGAGACAGGACTTCGCGCTCTACCATCCGGGCGGGGCGCTTGGCCGCCGCCTGCTTCTGAAGGTCGAGAACGTCATGCACAAGGGCGCGGAGAATCCCGTCATCCATGCGGGCAAGACGGCAAAGGACGCGCTCTTCGTGATGACGGAGAGCGGCCTCGGCGCGGCGTCTGTTGTCGACGATGCGGGGAAATTCATCGGCATCATCACCGACGGCATCATCCGCCGCGCGCTCGCGAAGGACTACAAATTCCTCGACGAAGCGGTCGAGGCGATCATGTTCCGCGAGGCGCTGACGATTGCGCCGGAGAAGATGGCGGCGGAGGCGCTTTCCGTCATGGAAAAGCACAAGCCGCGCCCCGTGACGGTGCTGCCCGTCATAGACGGCGCGGGCGTGCCCGTCGGCATCGTGCATTTGACAGATCTCTTGCGGCAAGGAGTGGTATGATATGGAGTGTACGGCAGAAGCAATCGAGCGCGCAAAGCGCGTGAAATGCGTCATCCTCGACGTGGACGGCGTTCTGACGGACGGCGGGATCTATGTCGGCGCGGACGGCGAGCTGTTCAAGCCGTTTTACTGCCGTGACGGGCTCGGCGTTACGTTGGCGCGCGAGGTCGGCATCCGCACGGCGATCATCACAGGACGCGCGTCAAAGCACGTCGCTTTTCGCGCAGGCGAGCTGCGCATTGAAGATATTTGGCAGGGAAATCTCGACAAGCGCGGCGCGTATCGGGAGCTGAAGGAGAAGCGCGGGCTTTCCGACGAGGAGATTGCCTATGTCGGGGACGACGTCCTCGACCTTCCCATCATGCTGAAGGTCGGCTTTCCTATCGCAGTCGCCGACGGCGTGCCGGAGGTTCGCGAGGTCGCGCAGCTCGTCACCGATCATCCGGGCGGACACGGCGCGGTGCGCGACGCCTTCGAGTTTATATTGAAGGCGCAGGGCAGGTGGAGGCAGATTCTCGACAGCTTCAAAGCGCCGGAGGACACGCTCGGACTCGCGCAGTAATTTATCGCACATTTATGGGGGCCTAGGTATGCACTACAAGATGGTCATGTGCCTGAGCTGGCTCGCCTGCCGCACGCCGTACTGCGTGCTGATGGCAGCAGGCTGGGCGCTCGGCAATCTCTACTACCTGCTGATCAAGAAGCAGCGCGAGCGCGCCGTGCAGCAGATGATGCCGGCGCTCGGCATGACGGAGGAGGAGGCGCGCCGCACGGTGCGTGCGTCGTTCATCAATCTCGCGCGCAACGTGCTCGAGATCCTCTACATGCCGCATCTGAATGAGAAGAATTTCTCCGATTACATTGAGATCGACCATCTGGAGCGTATGCAGGAGGCGCTGGCCGAAAGGCGCGGCGTCGTCGTCCTCACGGGGCATATCGGCACGTGGGAATGGCTTTCCGCCGCCTTTACGATGAACCATCTGCCCGTTACGGCAATCGCGAAGCCGCAGCCGAATATGGAGTACACGTATGCGCTCGACGATCTCCGCAAGACGATAAACGTCGAGATCTTCTCACGCGGCACGAGCGAGCTGCTCGCCGCGGCGCGCGCGCTGAAATCGGGCAAGATTCTCGGCTTCCTTGCCGATCAGGATGCAGGGCCTGGTGGTGCATTCCTGCCCTTTTTGGGGCGCACGGCGTCGACGCCGCTGGGACCTGCCGTCTTTTCGCGCAAGTTCCGCGCGCCCGTCGTTCCCGCCTTTATCCTGCGCCAGCCAAATGGCAAGCACAAGGTCGTCGTCGGCGAGATCATGCGCTACGAGGACACGGGCGATACAGACCGCGATCTCATCGCGTTTACGGCGCGCATGACGAAGATCGTCGAGAACATCATACGGGAGAACCCGACGCAGTGGCTCTGGTTTCAGAAGCGGTGGAACACGGCGCCGGACCAGCAGAAGACGGGCAAGCACCATACGGTAAAGGCTGAGGGGGAATAAGGCGGAATGGATAAGAAAGCTAAGGCAGCGATTTTCGCTGTGATCCTGCTCGCCGCGGCGCTCGTCGTTTGGACGGTCCGCACCGTGCCGGATGCGCCGCCAAAACAGGATGCGCCCGATAAGCCACGCGTCATGAGCTACGACGGCAACGTCCTCTCCGAGCAGAAGAATGGGCACATGCTCTGGGATCTCACGGCGGAGCATATCGAGGTCGACATCGACACGCAGAACGCCCGCCTGACGAATCTCACGGGGCATTTTTACCAGGAGGACGGCAGGTCAGCAGAGGTTAAGGCGCAGGAAGGCACGTATGACGCATCGTCCCACGATATTGAGGTCAAGGGGACGGTCACCGTTTCGACGAGCGACGGCGCGAAGCTCACGAGCGATACACTGAAATGGACGGCGTCGGATGGGATCCTCGCCGCGATCGGAGATGCGAAGGCGTCAAAGGACGACGTGGAAGCGACGGGTGAACGCATTGAGAGCGCGGACGGCTTCAACAAGATCAAGGTTATCGGAAAGGCACATCTTGCCAAGGGGGAGAGCCATGAATAAGAACTTCAAAACACGGATCGCGGCAGCCTTTTTTTGCGCGGCGGCATTTGGCGTGAGCGGCGCACAGGCAGCCGATGAGCCGGCGTCCCTCGATGCCGACACGGTCGAGTACGACATGGGGACGGGCACGGCGACGGCGACGGGAAACGTGCTGATGAAGCGCGGCGCGTCGAAGGTGACGGGCGCGAAGGCGACGTACAACACGAAGACGATGGAAGGCACAGTCGAGGGCGGCGTCATTGCCGTGCATGGCGCGACACGCATGACGTGCGACTTCGTCCGAAGCGACGGGAATGGCCATTATTTCGCGCAGGGAAGCGTCTACGGGACGCAAGAGGACAAGACGTTCACAGGCGAGCGCGTCGACTATTACCCGGATCAGAACGACTATGTGCTCATCGAGTCGGGCGGCAAGCTTACGAGCGCCGATGGCACATTCACGGCGCATAGGCTGGAAGGCTGGCTCAAAGACGAGCATTATACGGGAACGGGAGCAGCACATCTCGTATCGCCGCCGCGCGATCTCGAGGCGGGCGGCGACACGCTTGACTACTACGGCAAGGAAAATGGGAAGACGATCCTGACCGGAAACGCATGGGCGTATCAGGGAAACAACACCTTGCACGGCAACCGCCTGACGCTTTACCTTGATGGCGACAAAGCGGAGAAGTGACGGGGCTTGCCAAGCGCGGGCAGGCGGGGTAGAATAGACGAACAGAACAGAAACGTATCGGGAGGCGACGGTTTTGCATATCGAGGCGAGAAACCTAGTGAAGGCGTTCAAGAAGCGCACGGTCGTGGATCGCGTTTCCCTGCGCGTCGAAAAAGGGGAAATCGTGGGACTCTTAGGCCCAAACGGCGCGGGCAAGACGACGTCGTTTTACATGATTGTCGGCCTTGAGCACCCGGATTCCGGGCAGGTCTTTCTCTCCGATGTCGACATTACGGGACTTCCAATGAACCGTCGCGCCGCGCTTGGCATCAGCTACCTGACGCAGGAGGCTTCGATCTTCCGCAAGCTGACCGTCGAGGAAAATATCATGGCAATCCTCGAGACGACGAAACTCACAAAGGCGGAGCAAAAAGCGAAGTACGAGGAGCTTCTGAAGGAGTTTCGCATCGAGCACGTTCGCGAGCGAAAGGGGACGGAGCTATCGGGCGGCGAGCGCCGCCGCGTCGAGATTGCGCGCTGCCTTGCGCTAGAGCCCGAGTTCATCCTGCTCGATGAGCCGTTTGCGGGCGTCGATCCGCTTGCCGTCGCCGACATACAGGAGATCATCGAGTACCTGCGGCAGCGCGGCATGGGCATCCTCATCACCGATCACAACGTGCGCGAGACGCTTCATATCGTCGACCGCGCCTATATCCTGAACAATGGCAAGATCCTCCTTGAGGGGGACAGCCAGACGATTGCAAACAGCCCGATTGCCAAGAAATTCTATCTGGGTGACAACTTTACGCTATAAGGCAGGAGAGAATATGCACATCCGAATCTTGGACAAGTACATCTTCCGGGAGGTTCTTCTGACCTTCCTGTTCAGTGTCTGCGCGTTCTCTGCGGTCTTTATCGGCTCTGGTACGCTCTTTCGCATCGCTCAGTACATCACGGAATACGGCGCGAGCTTCGTCTCCATCGTCAAGATCTTCGTTCTGGGGCTTCCGAGCATCATCGTCTGGACCTTTCCGATGTCCATGCTGCTCGCGAGCCTGCTGACGGTCGGCCGCCTCTCAAGCGCGAGCGAGATCACGGCGATGAAGTCGTGCGGCATCGGCTTTTCGCGCATCGCCGCGCCCGTCATTCTCTTGGGGCTCATCATCAGCATTTGCTCGATGGCATTCAATGAGTACGTCGTGCCGTGGGCGAACGTGGCGTACCGCAATGTGCTCTACTATGAGATACAGGGCAATACGGCGATGAAGTCGCAGGAGCACATCATTCTAAAGGACATTCAGGACGGCAAGATCCAGCGCCTCGTCTACGCGCGCCTCTACGATGCGGAATCCGAGCAGCTCGTCGGGCTTACGATGCAGGACTTCGACGAGACGGGCACGCTGCGTCATGTCGAGAATGCGGAATATGCCGAGTGGAAGGGCGAGGAGTGGGTCATGCACAATGGCATGATTTACGACATCACGGATGGCGAGAGCGAGCACACAATGCGCTTTGCGCAGCAGACGCTCCCCATACAGGTGACGCCGAAGCGCGTCGTCCGCGAGCAGAAGAAGCCTGAGGAACTCACGATGAAGGAGCTGCGGGCGCAGATCGACATCATGAAGACGCAGTACGTCGACACGAAGCAGCTCGAGACGGAGCTTTACCAGCGCGTGACCGTGCCGCTCGCGAGCCTCGTCTTCGCGCTCATCGGCGTGCCGCTTGGAATGCAGCCGACGCGTAACTCGTCGTCGGCAGGGTTCGCGATGAGCATCATCATCATCTTCCTCTACTATGCGGCGATGACAATGGGCAACGCGCTCGCGCGCGGCGGCATGCTGCCGCCGCTCCTCGCCGTCTGGATTCCAAACATCATGGGGCTCATAGCAGGCGCGGTCCTCATCCGCAGGGCGGCGCGGTGAGAAGCGTGCACGCGCGGCAAGAAACAAACGGGAAAGGAGGATGGCTATGTACGGCGTGTTTTTGATTCTCGTATTGGTGCTGACGGGTGGCGCGATTGCCTTTATCGGCGACCGCCTTGGCACGAAGATTGGCAAGAAGAGACTCTCCCTCTTTGGCTTGCGCCCGCGCCATACGTCCATCCTCGTTACGATTGTCACGGGTTTCTGCATTACGGCCGTCACGTTCGGCATCATGGCGGCTGTCAGCGAGAACGTCCGCACGGCGCTCTTCGGCATGGAACAGCTCAATGCGAATATGCGCAGCGCCGAAGCGCGCCTTGAGCAGGCGACGGACGACCTTGCCTCTGCCAATGCGCAGAAGGAACAGGCGGCAAGCGAGCTTGCAGAATCGCAAAAGAACGTCGACGCGCTCAAGGAGCAGCAGGCGAGTCTCGTCGCCGAGTCCGAGCGGCTGCAGGAGGGCAACCGCCTCCTGGAAGCGGCAAAGGGAGAGCTCCTCGCGCGAAATGACCTGCTGCAAAGGCAGAATGCGGAGCTTCTGAGCCAAAATGACGGCCTTGCCGCGGAAAACAAGGCGCTCGATGCGAACAACGACGCGCTGACCGCGATGAATGCGGAACTTGAAACGCGCACGAAGGAGCTGCGTGAAGGGCTCATCACGATCCGCGAGGGCGACATCGCCTTCCGCGCGGGCGAGGTCATTGCGAGCGGCGTCATCCGCGGTAACCGTCCTGCCGAAGAGGTTAAGAACGACATGGAGGCGCTCGCGCAGCTTGCGGGGCGCAACGTCTCGAGCCGCCTCGGCACGAATGTGTCGGATGATGCGATCTGGATCTATCAGCCGGAATATGAAGCGGCAGTCGAGACAATCCACAAGAGCCAAAAAGATATGGTCGTGCGCATTGTCGCGGCAGGCAATCTCGTGCGCGGCGAGGCCGTCCGCACGTCGCTCCAGCTTTACCCGAACAGCATCATCTACAAGGACAAGGAGTTCATTATCGCAAAGCCTGTGAAGGCGGCAGGCACAAGTGGAAATGCAGAGGAGAGTGTCATGCGCTTCCTGAAGGAGGTCAATGGCGCGGCGACGGCGAAAGGAATCCTGCCCGACCCCATCCGCGGCTCGGTCGGCGTCATGGAGGGCGCGCAGTTCTACGATGTCGTTCATCAGCTCTCCCTCATACATGGCCCGGCGATTCTCTCCGCCTACGCGAACGGCTCGACCGACGCGCTCGGCCCGCTGCGGCTCACAATCCGCGTCGAATCGTCTGAGGAGGCAAAGTGACGGCGTGCGTGGCGGCCATTGATCCCGGCCGCGACAAATGCGGATTTGCCGTCGTCGCGGCAGGCGGCGAAGTGCGCTTTCGGAAGGTCATCCATACGGCAGAGCTCGAGCAGGAGCTTTGGGCGGCGCACGCGATCCACACGTTTTCGGATCTCATCCTTGGAAACGGCACGACGAGCAAGGAAGCGGGTGCGCGCATAAGGGCGGCGCTCCCTGCGCTTGCCGTCCACGTCGTCGACGAGTATCGGACGACGGAGCTCGCGAAGCGCGCGTATTGGCGCGTCAACCCGCCGTCGGGCTGGCGGCGTTTCGTGCCGCAGACCATGCTCGTGCCGCCTGAGCCAGTCGACGACCTCGTCGCCGTCATACTGGCTAGGCGTTGGATCGAAGCACATCCAAAAAGAAATCCAACGGAGGAATCGTAATGTCAGACCCACAGGAGCGCCCGAGCTGGACGCAGTATTTTCTCGACATCGCGCGCGCGGTCGGACGCCGCGCGACGTGCCTGCGCCGCCGCTACGGCGCAATCATCGTCAAGGACAAGATCATCATCAGCACGGGCTACAACGGCGCGCCGCGCGGCGAGGCGAACTGTATCGACACGGGAATCTGCGAGCGCGAGCGCCTTCACGTCCCAAAGGGGCAGAACTACGAGCTCTGCGTCGCCGTCCATGCCGAGCAGAATGCCATCATAAACGCCGGTCCCGCTGACATGGAGGGCGCGACGATCTACATCGTCGGCATCAACGCCGACGGCTCGCTCGCCTCAGGCAAGCCCTGCCTGCTCTGCCGCCGTATGCTCGTCAACGCGAAGCTCGGCGAGGTCGTCTACCTCGAAACGGACGGCAGCATCGTCCACGTCCAGCCGCGCGACATTCGCGACTGAACCATCAAACATAAGAATCAATAAAGGAAGCACTGATTATGTGAATCAAGGGTTGAACGCCAAGCTATATATAGCCGTAACAATTCTCCCAAATAGATGTGTTAAAAGCCCGGGAAATGGGTTCTAGAACAAATGTTTGTATGTGGCAAAAAGATTTGAAGAAGACAGTGGCTTACACGATATGAAATACGGCGCAAGACCGTGCTCCGTTATGCGAGAAGCAGCCCAACTCGTTTCTTCACCTTCGTCAGCGTCTTGCGTGCGATGTATTCCGCGCGCTCGGCGCCTTTTTTCATTTCGGCTTCGAGGTAGGCGCGGTCGTTCATGAGGCGGGCGTAGTTCTCGCGGATGGGGCGCAGCTCTTCGGCGACGGCTTCGCCTACTGACGCCTTGAAGTCGCCGTAGCCGCTACCCGCAAACTCGGCTTCAATCGCCGCCATCGTCTTGCCGGTGATGGCGGAATAAATCGTCATGAGGTTGCTGACGCCCGGCTTGTCTTCGCGATAGCAAACGCTTGCTTCGCTGTCGGTGACGGCGCTCTTGAATTTCTTCAGAATCGTCTTTTCGTCGTCGAGGATGGAGATGGTCGCCTTCGGGTTTTCGTCGGACTTGCTCATCTTGCTCGTCGGATCCTGGAGGCTCATCACGCGCGCGCCCGCCTTTGGGAAGTAGCCTTCGGGCAGTTTGAACGTCTCGCCGTAGACGTGGTTGAAGCGCGTCGCGACGTCGCGCGTGAACTCGAGGTGCTGCGTCTGGTCTGCGCCGACGGGGACGTAGTCCGCTTGATAGAGCAGGATGTCACCTGCCATGAGAGCGGGGTAGGTGAAGAGCCCTGCATTGATGTTGTCGGGATGTTTCGCGGATTTGTCCTTGAACTGCGTCATGCGCGAGAGTTCGCCGAACTGCGAGCAGCAATCCATGATCCAGCCCATTTCCGCGTGGCAGCGGTTATGGCTCTGTACGAAGACGAGGCTCTTTTCCGTGTCGATGCCGCAGGCGAGCAGCAGCGCGAATGCCTCGCGCGTCTGGGCGCGGCGCTTCGCCGGATCGATATGCACGGTCAGCGAGTGGAGGTCAGCGATGAAGTAGTAGCAATGATACTCCTCCTGCATCTGCCCCCAGTTTTTCACCGCGCCGAGGTAGTTGCCGAGCGTGAAGACGCCCGTCGGCTGGATGCCGGAGAGTATGATTTTCTTTGCTGCCTGCTGGCTGAGTTCCTGTTCCATAAAAAAAGCTCCTTCTATCGGTTTATACAATGAACTAGCGTATCGTTCATGCCAATCTTATATGTGCGCTGTCAGTCATCTTCCTCCTCATACGGATCGAGTTCCTCGGCGCGCTCGTACCACATATCGGCGAGGGCGGGGTTGGGCGGCGTGCCGTAGCCCTCGTCGTAGCACATGGAGAGGCTGTACATGCCGTTTACCGAGCCGCCTTCTGCGGATTTCGTGAACCAGGAAAATGCGGTCTTGGGATTTTTCTTGACGCCTTCTCCTGTGAGGCACGCTGATCCCAGCCAGTTCATCGCTTCTGGATCGCCGGCAATGGCGGCTTTCCGAAACCAGTTTACGGCTTTCCTGAGATGACCGGCTTCCCATTCCATTTCGCCCATGCGGCACATTGCGGGGCCGTCGCCGAGGTCTGCCGCCCTGCGCCGCCATTTGCGCGCTTCCGCTTCGTCGAGCGGGACGCCGTCGCCGTTTTCGTAGCAGAGGGAGAGGTTGCACATGCCGGTCGGGTCGCCGAGCTCGGCGGCTTTTTTATACCAGGCGGCGCTCTTTTCGACATTCTGCGCCACGCCTGTGCCTTCGATGTAGTTCGTGCCGATGGTGTTCATTGCGAGGACGTTGCCGAGCATCGCCGCATCGAGAAAGCACTGGAAGGACATGGCGAGATCCTGCTGGATCTCGTCGCCGCTTCGGTACATCGCACCGAGAATGACGAGCGCCTCGTCGTCGCCTTCTGCCACTGCTGTCTTATACCACGCCTGTGCGCGCTCCTCGGCGTCTTCAATTTCCGCTATTTCTTTTAGGGATGCGAGATAGGAAGCGGAAAACCCGCTTTTGTCCATCATCTCAATTACGGACACTTGCTTTTCGTCGCTCATGTAAGTCCTCCTGCATTTCATTGATTCCCTTATTATAGCGTATGATGGCGGAAAAAGGGTAGATTTTTTGTGAAAGAGTGAGCGGGACTGCGAAATCCCTTGTTTCTCTTTGCTGTGATTTGTGTCATAATGAATGAAATGACAATCATAACAAGGGGGCTTTTTTGTGCTTAGCAATTTTTTCGTGGCGCTCGGTGCGGTCGTGCCGATCTTCGTCCTCATCGGGCTTGGGGCGACGGTGCGCCTGCGCCACATGCTGACCGAGGCGGAGGTCAAGAATGTCAATGCGATGGTGTTCCAGCTCTTTTTCTTTTGCATGATGTTCTACAACATTTACACGGCGGATGTGGCGAAGACGTTTCGTCCGAGCCTCATGCTCTTCGCCTTTTTCGGCGTGCTGGGCATCTTCCTCGCCGCGACGGCGATTGTCTGCTTCTTTGAAAAGCAGGATTTTCGGCGTGGTGCGATGGTGCAGGCGCTCTTTCGGAGCAATTACGTCCTGCTCGGCGTGCCGCTCGTCGCGAATATCTACGGCGCGGATGAGATTGCCGTCCCAACGGCGCTCATTCCCATCATCGTGCCGATGTATAATGTGCTCGGCGTCGTGATTCTCGAGGTCTTCCGCGGCGGCCCGCTTGCACCCCTCCCGATTCTTCATAGCGTGCTCAAAAATCCCATGATACGCGGGGCGCTGCTGGGGCTCTTCTGCCGCGTCATTGGGCTACCCATCCCCGACGCGGTGCTTCATCCCATCCGCGAGGTGGCAATGGCGACGACGCCTGTCGCGCTCATCGTGCTCGGCGCGTCGATCAAGCTCGAGGGCTTCAATGCGGCGAAGGTGCAGTTGGTGTGCTGCACGATAGGGCGTCTCTTCGTCGTGCCCGGCGTCATGCTCACGCTTGCTGCGCTGCTCGGCTTCCGCGGCGTCGATTTCGTGACGCTGCTCGCGATCTTTGCGACGCCCTGCGCCGTGGCAGGCTTTGCAATGGCGCAGCAGATGGGCAGCGACGCGGTGCTCGCGGGGAATTGCATCATCCTGACGACGCTGCTCTCGAGCGTGACGATCTTTAGCTGGATCTTCGCGGCAAAGACGATTGGGCTGATATGAGGTTGCCGTTTTAATAAAAGTTTATGCTCGCTGGAAGGATATGCCAAGAATTGCGCTTTATAATAAACCGTGGCTGATGTGAAACGTTCGTTTTCGACGCGGCTGGAAGCGGCTTTCTTCAAAAATTTTCCGAAATCTGTTGCATCTGTGCTATAATAGGGGCATGTCGGAAAAAAAGAGGAGGAAAGGCGTTGAAGCAAAAAGATTACGATCTTTTGCAGGCAACCATCCAACAAGGAGTCGATGCACTGGGCGAATATTTTCGTGAGCAAGTTGACAAAAAAATTCACCTCATCGAAAGCGACGGCAGCGAGGATTATCCGGAGCGGGGCGTGCCTGCCCCGTCCGAGCTGCGGCTGCTTTTGAAAAAGATGCCGGATTTCGCGGATGACCAGTATTTTTATTCGGAGCGGCACCGTATGCTCGTCTTGCAGGTCAGCCTGCGCGACGAGGAGCGGCGGCTCTATGTCTGTATCTTGGATATGGGCGCGAAGGACATCAGGTCTGCCATGCAGGCGATTGAGCCGGCGCGCACGGCGCTTGCCTACGTCCTGCGCAACCGCATTGAGGTCGCGCGCGGCGTGGAGGCGCGGACGGACGAGGTCCTGACGAATGCTTTCGGCGGAGGGCACAAGCAGTTTGCGGAGGCATGTGCAAGGAGCGGCATACGCCTCGACGCGGATCACAAGTACAATGTCATGCTCGTCGACCTGGGGCGAAAGCCCACGGAGGGCACGACGGTCGATTTCCGCGCTAGCCTCATGCAGCTCGACCGCAGGACGGACGGGGCGAGCTTTTACCCGCTCCTTTGGCGCGACCGCTATCTCGCGATTCTCTCGGGCATCGTGCCGCGCACGGGCGGGCTTCGCGAGGAGGATCAGCCCGCGTGGATGGAGCTCATCCGCAATTGGCAACAGGAGTTTTCTGCGAGCCACAAGGTAACGGCGTCGATTGGGATCGGAGAGGTTCACCCGCTCGCCGAGATCCTGCGCAGCTACCGGGAGGCGCGTATCGCGCTGGCCTATGGGATGACGCGGGGCGAGCGCGGCTTCATCCAGTGGAGCATCAATCTCGGCGTCGTCCGCGCGATTTTCGCGCATGGCATGGAGGCAGCGATTGCGTTTTGCCGCCATGAGCTCGGCCGCATTGCGGAGCACGACACGGACGCGGAGCTGCTCGTCACGCTGCGCGTTCTCCTCGAGACGAATTTCAACTTCAAGCTTGCGGCAGAGCGGCTTTTCGTCCACGTCAATACGGTGCGCTATCGCTATGAGCGCATTGCGCAGCTCTTGGACAGCGACAGCGCGGCAGCCGATACGCGGCTCAATCTCTATGCGGCGATTCGCGTCAGCGAGATCCTGCGTGAGCTCGACGTGCTCACGCCTGGCTGTGTCGGCTCGATCGCCGTGCGGTCGAACGCGACAGGGAATGGATGAATGATGGTAAGGAGCGATTTTATGGCAGGAAAGAAAATGGCAGCGGCGGCTCTCTTCGCCGGCGTCCTCGGATTCGGCATGATGGGAGGAAACGCGTCGGCGCAGGCATCCTGTTTGGATGGGCATGCCGGTTACGGCATGGGAATGGCGTGCTACGAGAGCACGGAGCTTGCCGCCTCGAATGAATTCAGCAGGCGCATGCAGGAAGAGGATCTGACGCATGAGCAGATCGTCCGCAGCCTGCGCTACGAGTACCGCAAGAGCGGCGACCGCGCGAAGTACGACCGCGACATGCGCGAGGAACAGAAGCGCCACGACAAGGCGGTGCGGAAGATCCGCAAGGATTACGACCACTACGCGCGCACGCATCACGAATAAGGATTTGAAGGAAGAAGGCTCACTGCGCTGGCGGTGGGTCTTTTTCTTGCCTAAAATCGCGAAAGACGATATAATTTAGGGAAAAGCCTGCCTCCTGTGTGTATCTGCATGAGGGACTGGGCAAAAGAAAAGCAGGTGATACTATGCCGATGAAGATCGACACGATGACGGCGCACGGACCGTCGATGTCGCGCGTGCACAGTGAAGATGAACATATCCAGGATGCCGATACGGATTTTTCGACGGAGCTGCTCGACCAGCAGGATGCTCTCTCGACGGAGCAGCTCGACAAGCTCCTGAAGAAGATTGACGAGCAAGGCGCGCGCCTTTCAAAGACGCCGACGTATGACGAGCTGAAGTCGTATCGCTCGCTCATCAAGAATTTCGTCAGCGAGGCGGTCAACCATATGTACGAACTGCACACGCAGTCGGGGTGGGATCGCATGGGGCGGCAGAAGTCGTATACGACGGTGCGGAAGATTGACAAGAAGCTTGAGGAGATGGCGGAAAAGATTCGCCTCGGGCAGGCTGACCAGCTTTCGATTATCGCGAGCCATGACCAGATTCGCGGGATGCTCGTCGATCTCTATATGTGATGGGCGAGGCTTTTTCGCTGGGCTGGGATGCGGTGCATGGGCATGAGGAGCAAAAGGCGGAGCTGCGTGCGATGCTGTCAGAAGGGCGGCTCTCCCATGCGCTCCTCTTCGCCGGACCGGACGGCGTCGGCAAGCGCCGTCTTGCGCACGTGCTCGCGGCGGCGCTCCTCTGTGCGTCAGAGGACGAGCGTCCTTGCGGGCAGTGCGATTCCTGCCGTGCCTTGCAGGCAGGGGCGCACCCCGATTTTTATGAGGTCGTGCCGGAACGGACGGGCAAGTCGGCTGCCGTCATCCGCATCGACCAGATTCGCGCCATGCGCGCGGAGGCGTCGCGCCTCTCGGATGCGGGCAGAGGGCGCGTCATCGTGATCGACGAGGCGGACCGCATGAATGAGGCGGCGGAGAACAGCCTCCTAAAGACGCTCGAAGAGCCAGCGGGCGCGGTGACGTTCATCCTCGTCACGAGCGCTCGCAGCGCCTTGCTCGACACAATTCGCTCGCGCTGCGTTCCCGTTTCGTTCGGTGCGCTTTCGGAGGAGATCATCCGCGTGGCGCTCGTCCGCCGTGGGATTCCGGAGGCGGATGCGGCTAAGTCCGCGGCGCTTTCAGACGGCAGCCTCGGGTGCGCGATCCAGCTCGCCGAGGGCGAGGGGCTTTCCATTCGCGACGAGGCGGTTGCCTTTTTGGAGGAACTTTCGGCGCTCCCGATGGAGCGCGTATTCCCGCTTGCCGAGGAGATGGGCAAGTGGGAGCGCGAGCGGCTGATGGCGTGGCTCGCCTGCACGGCAATGGCGCTGCGCGATATGCTCATTCTCTACGAGGACGGGGGGAGCGCGCTCCTCTACAATAAAGATGTGCGCGCGCGCCTTGCCGCGCTTCTTTCATATGTTCCGAAGGGCGGCGTGTTTTCGTTGCTCTCGCTCGTGAGCGAGACGGAGCGGCGCTTTCAGGCGAATGTCAGCCTGCGCCTTTTGATGGAAGGTTTTTTGATTCGTGCGTGCGACTTGCGTGACGCGTTTAGATAGAATTAGATAGAATAGGAGAAGAGTTTGGAGACGATCATCGGTGTCCGCTTCAAGAAGGCAGGCAAGGTATATTATTTCAGCCCAGGGGCTCTTACAATCGAAAAGGGCGATCGCGTCATTGTGGAGACGGCGCGCGGCATGGAGTGCGGCACGGTCGTCCTCGCGCCGCGCGAGGTGACGGAGGAGGACACCGTGCACCCCGTGAAGGTCGTGCAGCGGCTCGCGAATGAAAGCGATCTTGCGCGCATCGAGGAGAACAAGCGGCGCGAAAAGGAAGCGTTCGGGATTGGCGTGGAGAAGATCCGCGCGCGCCATCTTTCGATGAAGCTCGTCAATGTCGAGTACGCCTTTGACATGAGCCGCATCGTCTTTTACTTTACGGCGGACGGGCGCATCGACTTCCGCGAGCTCGTCAAGGATCTCGCTGCCGTCTTTCGCACGCGCATCGAGCTGCGCCAGATCGGCGTGCGCGACGAGGCGAAGCTCATGGGCGGCATGGGCTGCTGCGGGCGGCCGCTCTGCTGCGCCGCCTTTCTCGGCGACTTCGAGCCCGTTTCCATCCGCATGGCGAAGGAGCAGAATCTCTCGCTGAACCCGACGAAGATCTCCGGAATATGCGGCCGCCTCATGTGCTGCCTGAAGTACGAGAACAACTGCTACTGTGGCGAGGATGGCGATTGCTGTCACAGGAAACCGCGCGTGCAGGCACCCGAGCAGGGCAGCCGCGTCGCGACGGTCGATGGTGAAGGGAAGGTCATCTCGCTGAACTACCAGCGCCACATGGCGACGATCCTGCTCGACAACAGCCGCACGATTGTTACTTCGTGGGAGGACGTCGTCGTGCAGGACGCGGACGAGACGGCAGGCGCGCAGGACGAGAACCGCGCCGTAGAGGGGCATGAATCGCGAGAACCGCGTGAAATGAACGCGTCGCGCCCGCGCCGTCCGCGTCGCGCCACAGAGGGCAGGGAAGGACGTGAAGGCCGGGAAACCCGCGAGAATCGCGGCGGAGAAGGCGCGCGCCGTCGCCCGTACCGCAATCGCCGCCCGCAGGAATCCCGCGAGGGACGCAGTGCGGAGGGGCGTCCGCGTGAGGCGCGACAGGGCAGGCGTGATGCGCAGGCGGATCGTCGCCGCGACCGGGATAATAAAAAATGAGAGAGGTTTTGCTGCGCGAGCATGAGCGGCTGGACGACCTCTGTTTTCACGGGCGGCATATCATCCAGAATACGCAGGAGTTCTGCTTTTCCTTGGATGCGGTGCTGCTCGCGCATTTTTTGCGCATCAAGGAGCGTGACCGCGTGCTCGAGCTCGGCACGGGCACGGGTGCGATCCCGCTGCTCATAGCGGACGCGGCGGCGCATATCGAGGCGATGGAGCTGAGCCCCATCATGGCAGATCTTGCCGCGCGCAATGTCTGGCTGAATGAGCTTGAGGGAAAGATTGCCGTCTGCGCGGGCGACTACCGCGCGATTGCGGACTACTATGCGGCGGAGTCGTTCGACGTCGTCCTCACCAATCCGCCGTATCGCCCCGTCCTACGCGGCAAGGCGAGCGATCTTGCAGGCGTCGCGCGGGCGCGCCACGAGCTGACGGCGACGCTTGCGGATGTCTGCCGTGCGGCGCGCTATGCGCTGCGCTACGGCGGCCGCTTTGCGATGGTGCATATCCCGGAGCGTCTCGCCGAGATCTTCGTCGCGCTCCACGAGCATCAGATGGAGCCGAAGCGCCTGCGCCTCATCCAGCCAAAGGCGGAGAAAGCGCCGAACCTCCTGCTCGTCGAGGCGGTCGTCGGCGGCGCGGCAGGCGGGCTTCGCATCCTTCCGCCGCTCGTCGTCCATGAGGCGGATGGCAGCTACACGCAGGAGATTCGGCAGATTTACGGATTGGAACAGGTGAAATGATGGATGGGAAAGATGCGGCAGAAAATGAGGCGCGCCCGTGTGAAGCGCGTGCGGGCGCAGGCAGGCTGTACCTTTGCGCGACGCCAATAGGAAACCTCGGCGACATGACGTACCGCGCCGTGCGGATGCTTGCCGAGGTGGATCTCATCGCGGCGGAGGACACGCGCCATACGCGCCAGCTCTTGACACATTTCGATATCCATACGCGCCTCACGAGCTACCATGAGCACAATAAGCTGGAAAAGGGGCCGGAACTCGTCGACTGGATGCTCTCCGGGCATGACCTCGTCTGCGTCAGCGATGCGGGACTGCCGGGCATCTCCGACCCCGGCAGTCACCTCGCCGCGCTTGCGATTGCGGCAAGCATCGAGGTCTCGCCGCTCCCCGGTGCAAGCGCGGGGATCTCGGCGCTCATTTGCTCAGGGCTTTCGACGCAGCGTTTTACGTTCGTCGGCTTTCTGCCGAAGACGGCGAAGAAGCAGAAGGAGCTTTTGGAAGAGGTGCGGGCGCATCGCGAGACGCTCATTTTCTATGAAGCGCCGCACCATCTTCGCGCAACGCTCGCCGTGCTCGTGAACGTGCTAGGCGGGGCGCGCCGCGCCGCCGCCTGCCGCGAGCTCACGAAGCGGTTCGAGGAGTTCCGCCGCGCGACGCTCGCGGAGCTTGCGGCATACTATGGGGAGCATGAGCCGCGCGGCGAGTTCGTCCTCATCGTCGAGGGTCTCTCCGAGGGATCAGGCGGGGCGCGGGAGGAGCGGCCGCGCGACCCCGTCGGCGCATACCTTGCGCACCTCGCGGCAGGGCTTGATAAAAAGGCGGCAATGCGCGAGGCGGCGAAGGAGCTTGGCATCAGCCGCCGCGGCGTCTACGCCGCTGTGCTCGCGGCAGAGCGCGAAGGGCGCGTCTGACGCGCTAGCGAAACAAATCCCCCTTGCCCGATTTGTTCGGACAAGGGGGATTTTGATGGCGCGCGTTAATCAACACGCCCTACATCGCTTCGATTTTTATGATCTTGTAGCCGCTGCCGTCGAGCGCCTTGCGTATCTCGCCGTCCGCGACGTCGCGCGTCATGGCGAGGTCGGCGATGTTGCGGTGCAGGTTGACGGTCGCCGCAGCCCCGTCGATGTCGTCGAGCGCCTGCTCGACGCGTATCTTGCAGTTGCTGCACGTCATGCCCTCAATCGTGATGATCTTATGGCCGATGACCGCGCCCGAAAGCTCTTTTTTCGGCGGCGCGACGATCTCGCCCCCACCGCAGCAGGTGCTTTCTCCGCGCCAGTGGCGCACGACGCCCCTTAGGGCGAAGAAAAGCGCGGCGCAGACGACGAGACCGACAATTATCGTAGCTGTCATGGGAATCCCTCCAAGTCTTTCTTACCACATAAGATAGTTATATACGATGGGAAGGAAAGTGTCAAGACGGATTCTCATTTTCGCGTCTTTCCGCTCGTTGCTCATGCGGGCAGAACCTCGTCCATGGACGCCTTCATGCGCGTGATGGCAGTGGAAAGTTCCTCCTCCGTGATATTGAGTGGCGGGTTGAAGTAGAGCACGTCGCCGAGCGGGCGCAGGAGAAGGCCGTGCGCGAGGGCGCGCCGATAGATGGCGTAGCCGACACGCTTTTTGGCGTCAAAGGGGAGTTTTTGCGCCTTGTCCGCGACGAGTTCGAGCGCATGGATAAGCCCGATATGGCGGATCTCGCCGACATTCGGGTGCGCGCCGAACGCTTCATTCAGTCGCTCTGTGAGCCACTGCGCGCGCCTTGCGGCATTTTCGAGAATATGCTCGGATTCGAGCACGTCGAGGACGGCGAGGGCGGCGGCGCAGCCGAGCGGATTGCCCGCATAGGTATGGCTGTGGACGAATGCCTTTCCCGCACCGTAGTCGGCGTAGAAGGCATCGTATATGGCATCGGTCGTGCAGGTGATCGACATGGGCATGTAGCCGCCCGTGAGCCCTTTGGAAAGGCAGAGCATGTCGGGCGTGATGCCCGCCCGACCGCAGGCGAAGAGCTGCCCCGTCCTGCCGAAGCCCGTTGCGATCTCGTCGGCGATGAGGAGCACGTCGTGTGCGTCGCAGAGCTGGCGGAGCTTCTGCAGATAGGCTTCCGGGTAGACGCGCATACCCGCGCTGCCTTGCAGGAGCGGCTCGACGATCATCGCGCACGTCTCTGCGCCGTGCGCGGCAAAGGCTTTTTCCGCGTGCTCAAAGCACTCGCAGGCGCACGTCGTGCGCTCCTTTTGATACGGGCAGCGGTAGCAGTCGGGCGCTTCGATGTGGATGTTGTCCATCATCATGGGCTTGTAGATGCGCGCGAAGAGATCCATGCTGCCGACGGAGAGCGCGCCGATCGTCTCGCCGTGGTAGCCTTCCGAGAGGCACATGAAACGCTGCTTTTTCGTGCGCCCCGTCTGCTGCGCGTATTGGAACGCCATTTTGAGCGCCGCCTCGACGGCGGACGAGCCGTTGTCGTTGAAGTGGAATTTCGTCAAGCCCTTCGGCACGAGCGCAGCGAGCCGCTCCGCAAGCAGGATGGCGGGGCGGTGGGAGAAGTTCGCGAAGATGACGTGCTCGAGCAAGCCCAGCTGCGCCTTGATCCGCTCGTTTATTCGCTCGTTGCAATGGCCGAGGAGATTGGCCCACCACGAGCTGATGATGTCGAGATACGCTTTTCCGTGCACATCGTAGAGCCATGCGCCTTTGGCATGGTCGATGACGATGGGCGGCAGTTCCTCGTAGTCCTTCATCTGCGAGCAGGGATGCCAGATATGGCGGAGGTCACGTTCTTCGATGGTCGGCATGGCAATCCTTCCTTTGTCTATAACTCATTCGTAAAGCGAGGCGAGCAGCGCCGCGTCTATCGGGAGCGCAGCCGCACCGTGCGGCACGCAGGCGAGAACAGGCGCGCCCGTCATTTCCTCGACCATGCACTTGTTGTCTTCCTGCATGGAGCCGCCCTGCCAGTTGTTGAAGAGAAAGCCCTTCAGCGGGATCTGGCGCGCCTTCAGGTGCTCAGCCGTCAGAACGGCGGCGTTTATCGTGCCAAGCCCCGAATCCGCGACGATGAGCGCGGGGAGGCGCAGGCGAAGGACGAGGTCATCGAGGACGACGTGCTCCTTCTCGTCCCAGCGGAGCGGGCAGATAATGCCGCCGCTGCCCTCCATCGTCAGGAGGTCGCATTTGGCTTTTGCCGCATAAAAATCGCGCTCGACGCGGTCGAAGTCAATCGGCATATCGCTTCGCTTTGCCGCGAGGTGCGGCGAGACGGCCTCGCGGTAGACGTAAGAGACGAGCGAGGCGGCGGGCGCATCAAGCCCTGCCGTATCGCGCACATGGATCGCGTCGCCCGGCAGGAGCGTGCCGTCTGGCGCCAGCTCCGCGCCAGACAGCGCCGCCTTGTAGTAACCTGCACGATGTCCCGCTTCGCGGAGCTTCTTCACGATGAGTCCCGTCACATACGTTTTCCCGATGTCCGTGCCCGTGCCGGTAATGAAGAGTGCCTTTCCCAAAGAACTCGCTTCCTTCCTAATTCAGCCAAAGTCCTGCCCGCTCGCAGCGAAGGCCGACCACGGACGCCGCGAAGCAGAGCAGGAGGTCGGGGATGATCTGTAGCACGCCGCAGTACCAGATCGCGAGCCAGAAACCGATTGGTGCATTGATGAGGTAATTGGACGCGAAGTAGAAGTACGAGATGCCGAGCAGGTAGACGACAGCCATTCCCGCGAGGCACGCGCCGAGCACGCGCCGAAACGTCGGCGCGCCGCGCCGTGCGAGCGTGCCGGTCAGATAGCCCTGCACGATGAAGCCGACGAGATAGCCAAAGGTCGGCTGGAGAACGTAGCTTGGCCCGCCGCCAGAGGCAAAGACGGGAATCCCGACAAGCCCCATGAGCACATACGTCCCAATGGCGATTGCGCCGAGGCGTGCGCCGAGCATCAGCCCGGCGAGCAGGGTAAAGAGGAACTGCAGCGTGTAGACGTCCGTTCCGACGGGGATGCGGATAAACGCGCCGACTGCGACGAGCGCGACGAAGAGCGCGCAGAGAATGAGCTCGCGTAGGTTCATGTGGTTCAAATAATCGCCTCCATAAATTTATCCTATCATAACCCTAGAAATATCATATTGTCAACCTTGCTTTATTGATGAGTTTACCAATAGACTAAAAGAAAACGCCGCGAATCGCACGGCGTTTTCTTTTGCTTTTCGAGCGTTTAACCGACGACCCAAGTGACGAAGTAGATGACGAGCGGGATCGTGACGCAGGCGATGCCGAGCACATCGATGATGACGCCCGTATGAATCATCTTCGTGATGGGGATATAGCCCGACGCGTAGACAATGGCATTCGGCGGGGTCGAGACGGGGAGCATGAAGCCGAGCGATGCGGAGAGCGCAATGCCGACCGCGACGGGGATCGGGCTCATGCCAGCCGATACGGCAGCCGTGATAGCGAGCGGCCCAATCATGTTCGTCGCTGCCGTGTGGCTCGTGAGCTCGGAGAGCAGGAGTGCCATGACGCAGAAGATCGCGACCATTGCGACCATCGACGGCTCGCCGCCCATCGTGCCGACGATGGCATCGCCGACCCATTTCGAGAGACCCGTCTTATACATCATGCCGCCCATTGCGAGGCCACCGCCGAAGAGGATCAGCGTGCCCCACTCGATGCCTTCCAGCGCTTCTTTCCACGTGAGCGTGAACTTGCGCTCCTTGAAGTTGATGGGCATGAGGAAGAGCAGGAGCGCGCCGAACATGGCGGCGACCGCCTCGGGGAAGAGGTGGTTATACATCTTGAGAACGGGCGACGTGCCGCCAAGGGCAATCGAGAGGAAGCCCGGCGTGACCCAGAGGACGACGGCGACGAGGAAGGCGAACGCCGTATTTTTCTGCGCGCGCGTCCAAGAGCCAAGCTCCGCGATCTTTCCGCGAATGAAGTCCTCTGCGCCGTCGATGCGCTCGACGTCGGCGGGGAACATTCGATAGAGTACGACGTAGGCAATGACGAAGTAGACGACCATGGCGATGAAGCCCCACGTCATCCACTCGAAGAACGAGACGTGAATGTCGCACATCTGATCGAGGAAGCCGAGCATGATGAGGTTCGGCGGCGTGCCAATCGGCGTGAGGACGCCGCCAATCGAGCAGGCATACGCCGTCATGAGCATGAGCCCCGTCGCGTACTTGTACTCGTGCAGGTCGATCTCGCGTCCGTTCGCCGCGAACATTTCCTTGATGGAGGTCAAAAGGCCAAGGCAGATCGGGAACATCATCGCGGCCGTCGCCGTGTTGCTGACCCAGCCCGAGCAGAGCGCCGCGGCAAGGCCGACGGCGAGGAAGATGCGCCGCGGATTCGAGCCGACCCACGAGCGCGAGAGCAACCAGTAGGCGAATCGCTTATCGAGCCCGTGCGACATCATCGCCTTGGCGAGGATGAAGCCGCCCATGAAGAGGAAGATCATCGGATTGGCGAACGCGGAGAACGCCGCGCCGACGGGCACGACGCCTGTCACAACGGCGAGCGTCGGACCGATGAGCGAGGTGACGGGAATCGGGACGGGCTCGGTGATCCACCAGAGCGCGACGAGCACCATGATGGCGAGCAGTTTATGTGCTTCGAGTGTCAGTCCCGCAATCGGGGTCAGGAACACGAGAAGGGCGAGAATAGGCCCGCCAAATAGTCCAATCGTGCGCCGTTTGCGGTCAAATGCCTGCTCCGCCCGTTTGACCGCAAGTGCTTCCTTGCTCATTTTGTCCAAAAGAATCGCCTCCTAAGATAAAAAAGTCTTAAATGATGGGAAACAATAACATCTACCCATAGGATAAAGAAAAAACAAAATTTTTGCAATAGACAAATGTCACATAAACGATTCTATTTAGTTATCGTTTATGTGACGTGAATAAAAATGTATTATGGCTCGCTTTCATAGCGCTTGGCGAGTAATCCTTTGATGGTGCGCTCCTTGTCGCGCTCGATATAGCGGTGCATGAAGATATTGGGGATCGCGACGCCGACAGCGATGGCGATGATGATGGTCACGGCCTCGACGCCGCTCCGAAGCCCTGCGAGCAGCGCCGCGCCGTCGATCGTGCGGATGTTCATGAGCGCGAAGAGCAGGCGGAAGAGCAGCACGCCCGGGATCATCGGGATGGCGGAGGGGATGGTCAGCACGACGTTCGGCGTGTGGAAGATGTGGATCGCCTTCAGCGCGAGCAGCCCGACGACCGCCGCGCCGAGAAAAGAACCCGCCGCCTGCGAAAGCCCGAACTGGAGCACGGCGACATTGCGTAGCAGAACGGTGATGATGCCGCCGACGGCGACGACGGGCAGGAGGCGCTTCGGCACATTGAAGATGAGCGAGAAGCCGACGGAGGCAATCGCCGCCGCGATTGCCTGCGAGAGGTAGATGTTGTCGGGCTGGAGGCTCACGCTCGTGAAGTCCGCGACGCCGCCGAGGCGCACGGCGATGACGATGCCGAACGTCATGCTCCCCGTGACGAGGAGCGTGTGCAGGGCGCGCGTCATGCCGGACACGATGAAGCTGTTCAGAAAGTCGTCCACGGCGTTGATGAGCGGCACGCCGGGCACGAGGAAGAGCGTGCAGGCGATCATCGGGTACCAGTTGATCGATCCCGTGATGAACTGGGTGCAGTAGGCGAGGTACGTCGCGGCAAACGAGGTGATCGCGATGACGGCGTAGGGGTTGAACCCGTAGTGCGTGCAGGTGCGGCGCACGTAGAAGCCGAAGACGGCGCAGACCGCCGTCAGCAGGAAGTCGAGCCAGCTCCCGCCAAAGAGCTTGCAGAAGCCGCCGCACGCCGCGCCCGCGCCGAGCGCCATGAGCGGGAACGAATAGGCGCGCGCCCGCGCGGCGATTTCCTCCAGTGCGAGCGAAAAGATGGAGAGCGTGTAGCCCTCGCGCAGGGCGCGCCATGAGAGCTTGCTGACGGCGGACAGCGTCGTCATGTTGACGCCGTGGCGCGTGCACTTGCGAAACTCCGTATAGCTGTGCGCCTCGTCGTTGACATTCAGCATGAGCGTCGTATACATGACGTGCAGGTGGATCTCGTCCTTTGGTATGCCCATGTGGGCGGCGGTGCGCATCATGTCGCGGATCGTCCGGTCGGTGTCCGCGCCGTTTTCCATCAGGAGCTGCCCCGTCAGGAGCAGCAGGCGCAGCTTCGACTGGATTTTGGCAAATGGCTCGGTGAGTGCGGGCGAGGTTTTTTCGGATGGGGTGTCCATGTGGCAGTCCTTTCTAAAGTTCTTTGATATTTTTCCTTTCATTCGATATAATGATTATACAGATTCGGAAAGACAGATTCAAGGGACGCCACATCCCCGGGGCAGACGGAGGAAATGCTTTGCACTACGGAGTACGGTTTTTTTGTCGCATGGCGCTTTGCGCGCTCCTCGCGGCCGGCACGGCGCTCACGCCTGCCGCGCGCGCCGAGGCAGTCGACGCGTGGGCTGTCGCGGCGCAGTCGCTCGGCGTGCTCGCCGCCTATCGCGCGACGCTGGCGAGCATTCTCTCGATGGGCGCGGACGTTGGCGCTCAGGTCGCGAGCGAGGTGCAGGACGTCCGAAAAAACGGGCTTGACGACAATGAAAACGACGTCCGCATCGTCGATGGCGTCATGCACCAGCTCACGCAGGGGGGCGATTATGCACTGAAGGCGAATTCCCTTCCGTTCCGCTGGCGCGTCACGAACAGTGCGGACTTCAATGCCGCCTGCTATCCGACCGACTACATCAGCATCAACCGCGGGCTCGTGCGCGGGCTTTTCTGCGACGAGGACGAGCTTGCCGCCGTGCTCGCCCACGAGATGACGCACGGCATCAAGCAGCACAGCGCGAAGAACTACGCGCAGGCCGTCGCGCAGTTCTATGGCATGAGCTTCCTCAATATGGACGCGGGGCTCATGGACTGGAACAAGCTCGCCGCACTCGCGAATTACTCGATTGCGAAGAATGTCACGCTGCCGACGGAGTACGAGGCGGACGAGGGCGGCTTCTATCTCATGGCGGGCGCGGGCTTCAACCCCGGCGGCGGGGCGGCGGCAATGGCGCGCATGAACCATTATCTGACGTATGAGACACAGAATATCCTCGAGTACCAAGACCCTGCCGACAAGGGAAAAGACGATTTTTCCGACCACCCCGAGACGGAGCTGCGCGAGAAGAAACTCGCGCAGATGATGACGGACTGGAGCGCAGGCCATGTGACGGTAAAGGACGGGAAGATTGTCTGCATCGACGGGAAGGAACTCCTCGCCGTCACATGGACGCGCGACGATTACGACAATACGATAGAGAACGCCTACTACGCCGCAGGCGCGCTCGCAAAGGCGTTCCACGAAAAGGACGATCTTGCGGCGTGGGGCTTCACGCAGCGCGCGGACGGGGGCTATGACTTCCTCGATGCGAGCCGCGTCAACCGCGTCCTGCAGGCCTTTGCGGCAGATCCCGCGACGAGCGCGCGCCTGTACGCGTTCGTCGCGGATGCCTATGCCGCAGAGGACGCGAGCGGCGCGCGCACGGCGATGAAAGAGGCGGAGGCAGCGCGCCGGCAAAAGGTCGCGGTAGCAAGGCAGACGGCGCAGGAAGCCGACGCGAAAGCCGTCAAGAAGATGCGCGAGGCCGCCGACGCTTACAGCGACTACGGCATGGGGCGGCAAGCGCTCGCCCAAATGGAGCGCGTCTTTGCCGCAAGGAATATGGACAACGAGGCGGAGAGCTACGCGATACGCGGCCGTGCGAAGGCGGTCGCGGGCGACTACGAGGGCGCGCTCGCGGACGCGGACAAGGCGTGTGCGATGGACGCAAAGAACGCCTATAACTTCCTGAACCGCGCCGACGTCCGCCACATGCGCGGCGAGCTCGCAGAAGCCCTCGCCGACTGCGCGGCGGCAAAGGCGGTTGACGAGAAGAACCCTTACGCGCCCCTTATGAGCGCGCAGATCTACGACGAGATGGGCGAGACCGAAAAGGCGCTCGCCGCCTATCGGGACTTCTACGCGCTCCGCCACGACGGCGTGCGCCGTATACCGGAAGAGTACTTGAAGACGATTTCCCCGAAGGACTGCTGCGAGCTCTACGAAAAGCCGCGGGCGGAGAAGGAGAAGGCGCGCATCGAGGCGCGCGCCAAGGCGAAGAAAGCGAAGAAGCAGGCAGCCCGTCCATAGGCAGGATATGAGGAACGAGTTGGATAAAAGGAAAGAAGATGCAATCATGGAACAACGCAAGATTATCCTGGCGAACATGGCGAACATGGCAGAAGACCTGCAGGAGGTGCTTCCCGAAATCGATTGGACAAACGAGGACGAGGTGGAGCTGCTTCATGATCTGCTTGCTGCCATGGAAAAGGAAATGGAGCAGGAGAGAGACAGCGACCCAAAGAAAGTGGTCGTATTCCTGCCGTACAAGGCATCCATGTGGGACAGCCTCGAAAGCGTGTGGCGCGCGGCAGCAAGCGATCCTTCCTGCGAGACGCACGTCATCCCCATTCCCTACTATGAGCGCAGGGAGGACTTTTCCCTCGGCACGATGCACTATGAAGGCGATCTCTTTCCCGACGATGTGCCGATAGAGAATTATCGAGATGTTTCGCTCGACACGCTTGGTGCGCATGTCATCTACATCCATAATCCATACGACGGGGAGAATCTTGTGACGACGATTGCGCCTGCATATTACTCGGATCGATTGAAGGCGTGTACGGATCTGCTCATCTATATCCCTTACTACGTGACGGCTGGCGGGCAGGGCGACGGGCAGGCGTATTGTCCTGCCTATGCGAACGCGGACTATATCGTTGTACAGGCAGAGTATCTGAAGGGGTTCTACGACACGCGCGTTCCACGCGAGAAGCTCCTTGCGCTCGGCTCGCCAAAATTCGACAAGGTTGTGAAGATCTGCCGGAATCCACCCGCGCCGCCTGAAGAATGGGCGGGGAAAATGGCAGGCAGGAAGGTTTATTTTTACAATACGAGCCTGTCAGGAATGCTCATGGACACGATCTCGTTTCTGCGCAAAATGGAGTACGTCTTTGACACGTTCGCAGGGCGCGCGGATGCGTGCCTCCTTTGGCGGCCTCACCCGCTCCTTGAACAGACGTTCCAGAGCATGCGCCCCGGACAGTATGCAAAGTTCGAGCGGCTGAAAGAGCGCTTTATCGCGCAAGACCTCGGCATACTCGACACGTCGCCGAGCATTGAGCAGGCGGTCGCGCTCTCCGATGCCTACATCGGCGATTCGGGCACGAGTGTCACGGCACTTTTTGGCGTGGCAGGCAAGCCGATTTTTATCTTGGATAATCAAATCCATTCCCTGCCGCGAGACTTGGACTGGCAGGGAAAGGCGACGTTCGATTTTCCATTTCAAGGGGATGCGAAATGGCTTGTCACATGGAATAATAAGCTCTTCCACTCGCCGCAGGGGAACTTCCAGTATGAATACTACTGTGATTTGTCCCCTTATGCGGGCGATTTTTACTACCGAAAAGCATTTGAGATCGGGGGACGGATCTATGTATGTCCCGCCAATGCACGCGATATTCTCGTGCTTGAAAATCGCAGAATCGCCGACCGCGTTGTGGTGGATGCGAATTTTGATTTAGCAGGGGCATTCTTTGATGCCTGCCGCGCCGGGAAATATCTTTTTTTGATGCCGCTGCGCTATCCGGCCATCGTGCGCTACGATACGGAGCAGGGGACGCTTCGGAAATGGGCGAATCCGTTCGGGACTATGGCACAGAACTTCGGCGCGATGTGGCTTGCAAGCGGATCTTGCATTTGGCAGGACAAGCTCATCGTCGGGACGATGGATAGCGGCAAAGTCGCGCTCATCGATATCGAAACGATGGAAACGGAAATTCGGACGCTGCATGAGGGAAGGGAGGGCTGTGCTTTTATCGCCGTCGATGGCGATACGCTTTGGATTTCGCCCGTTCGCGGCACGGCTGTCTTTTCGTGGAAGCCGCGGACAGACGAGGTACGTCGCTACGAGGGATTCCCGGAAGGGTTTCAAAGCGTGCGCGTGCCATTACGCGGCATTGTGGACGAGTACCCCCTTGGGCGTGCCGCCGTGGGTGGCGGGGCAGCCTGCTTTCCCCTCTTCTGGGGGAATCAGCATCTCATGGTTGACAAGGCGACGGGCAGGATTCATCCATGGAGCACGCCGTTTTCGCCGGGAGCCCGCACGCGAAACGGCTATTTCTTCTGTGCGGGGGGCGGCACGTTCCTGAGAGAGAAAGTGGACGGAGCGCAGATTTTCGTCGATATGCCTATGCGGAAGCTCTATCGCGTCGACTTGGAGCATGGCCTCTGCGATGCAATCCCATGGGGGATTCGCGCGGAAGATAGGGATAAAATCCCGCGCGGCTTCGGCGAGATCTCCGAGTGGTTCCGCTACGGCTGCGAGGAGGACGCATTCAATACGCTCGCGGACTTCCTAGACGGGCGCATAACGGGTGCGCCGTTTGACCGCGCGCGCCAGCTTCGCGCTTTTGGCGCGATCGCGGCGAACATCGACGGCACGGCGGGCGAGAAGATCCACGCGTTCGCCTGCGAGGAACTGCAAAGACGAGGAATCCTATGAAAAAAGTCATTACATACGGGACATTCGATCTGTTCCATGAGGGGCATTATCGCCTCCTGCAGCGCGCAAAAGCGCTCGGCGACTACCTCATCGTCGGCGTCACGACGGAGGGCTTCGACAAGGCGCGCGGCAAGCTCAACGTCATCGATTCGCTCATGACGCGCATCGAGAATGTCAAGAAGACGGGCTTTGCCGATGAAATCATCATCGAGGAAACGGCGGGGCAGAAGTTCAGCGACATCAAGAAGTACGGCATCGATATCTTTACCGTCGGCTCGGACTGGGTCGGCTGCTTCGACTACATGCAGGACTAATCCGCAACATCGAGGCATGCTTTACGAAGCTCGAGGGCGAGACGACGCGCGAGCGCACGGATCTCGCGTATGGCGGGAGCTTTTTGGAGCTCGGCAGCTACGTCCTGCTCCCCATCCTCAAGATTTTCGGCGTGGGCTACGAGGAGCTTCGCTTCGACTCGATTCCCGATACGAACGGGCTCGACCTCTTCACGCGCGTTTCAATGAAGTTCCCCATGGGGCTCGCGACGGCGACGTGCGGCCTCGGCGTGAAGTCCGAGGGCAGGCTGCTCATCGCGGGCACGCGCGGTTACATCGTCGTCGAGGCGCCGTGGTGGAAGACGACGTACTTTGAAGTGCATTACGAGGACGCGGAGAAGATCGAGAAGTACGCCGAGCCGTTCCTCGGCGAGGGGCTGCGCTACGAAGTCAGCGACGTGCTCTCGCGCATGGATCACGAGGAAAACAGCGACTTCCAGCTCACGCGCAGCGAGTCCGTCGCACTCGCGGGGATCATGGAGGCCTTTCTCGAAAAGCGAAGTGCGGAAAGGCAGGGAAAGCAGGCATGACGAATCATATTTCCGGCGAGCAGATGGAATAAGTATTGTGCCGGAAGCAGGGCGCACGGATGGAAAGGCTTAAGGGAAAGGCTGCTTTGTCCGATGATATGGATAGGCGCTGGGAGCTGCATTTCTTTTAAGTGTCGGAATCGGCAGGCGGAATTGGGGAAATCGGATGAACACGGCAATCATATTAGCGGCTGGCGTTGGGCAGCGCATGCGAAACAGCGGGCTTCCCAAACAGTTTTTGAAGCTGTTTGGCAAGCCGATCATTGCCTATACGCTGGAAAAATTTCAGCAGATGGAAGAGATTCAGCAGATCTTGATCATCTGCCGTGAGGGCTATGTCGAACGAGTGCGGAAGATCGCGGAGGATTACCGCATTCACAAGGCAAAGCGAATCGTGATTGGCGGAGACAGCCGCCAGTCCAGTCTCAGGAAAGGGCTGCGAGAAGCGAAAAGGATCGGCGGAGAAGATGATATTGTGGTGATCCATGATGGGGTTCGCCCGCTTGTCACCATGCGCGTGATTGGCGAAAATATCCGCGTGGCAAAAGAGCAGGGGGCTGCGATGACCGTCCACCCCGTAACCGAATCCGTGATTGTTACGTCCGCCGGTGCATCCGGCGCACAGGACTTCAAGAAAAGAGCAGACACCTATTCCCTGACCTCGCCGCAGGCGTTTCGTTTAGGCGACATCCTGTCCGCCTATGATCGCATGGATGAAGCGGATGAAAAAGATTTGGACGTTCCGCTTTTGGATGCGGCGATGGTCTATGCAAAGTATGTTCGCGCTGTTCCCATCGTCAAGGAATCTGGAAGCAATATTAAGATTACAACGCCGGAGGACTATTACTATCTCAAGGCGATGATCGAGATGGAAGAAAACCGTGTGATTTTTGGCTTATGAGAGGTGCAGCTATGGCGACAGAGCGGGATTTGGACATTATTTTTGCAAGCCCGATTGATTGGGAGGCGTTTCGGGGGCGCACGGTCTTGGTGACGGCGGCGAGCGGCAGGCTGGGCGCGTATTTTGTCGAGGCGCTCGCCAAGGCGGATCTCGACTGGAATCTCGGCATGACGATCGTCGCCCTTGCGCGCAGCGAGGAGAAGCTGCAGCGGGCGCTTGGCGTGACGCTGGAGCTTCCAAATGTGCGGATGATTTTGGCGGATGTGACTGCGCCGATTGCATGGGAGGGCGCTGTCGACTACATCATCCATACGGCAGGACTGGCAAGCCCAAAGGATTTCACGGAGCGCCCCGTCGATACGCTTTGGGGACACGTCATGGGGACGCGCAATGTATTAGAGCTTGCAAGGCACAAAGGGACGCGGCGCGTCTTTTATGTGTCCACGGTCGAGATCTATGGGGATTGGCACAAGGAAGCGGATCTCGTAGAGGAGGATATGGGACCCATGCGCTGCGACCGCTCGCGCGCCTGCTATCCAGAAGCGAAACGGCTCTGCGAAACGATGCTTGCTGCCTATGCAACGCAGTATGGCGTGGACTATGCCGGTGTTCGGATGTCGCATACATTTGGGCCGGGGATTTCGCTTGCCGATGGGCGGGCTTTTGCGGAGTTCATGCAGTGCGCGCTTTCGGGACGGGACATCGTCCTGCATTCCGACGGCAGTGCCGTGCGCACCTATACCTATGTTGCGGATGCAGTGGGAGCGATGCTTTTGGTACTGACGAAGGGCGCGCCGCAGACGTTCTACAATGTCGCCAATCGGGAAAATGCGTGCAGCATTCTGGAAGTCGCGGAAATGATTGCAGCGCTTGCCCCGTCCGGCAAGGTGCAAGTGCGGCGGGAGGGGAACGCAACAGGCGGCCTGCAATATCTCCCGTTCAAGCTGGGCGTGATGAATACCGATCGTATTGGCGCGCTTGGATGGCGCGCGCGCGTAGATGCGAGGCATGCATTCCAGTATACGATGGAATCCTTTGAACAGCAGGATCTTGCGCGATGAAGGAACGAATCTACATCTTTCGGCGAATCCTTATCGGGAGGTTGCAGAGCATCCTCTTTTATCTCTGCCGCATTTTCCCCATTCAAAAGAATAAGATTGTCTTTACGACCATCGAGGGGACGACGGGATATGCCTGCAATCCGAAGTATGTTGCCGAAGAATTGCTGCGCCGGGGCGGCTGGCGCCTTGTTTGGCTCGTGAATGACGAGACAAAGGCATTTCCAGATGGGATCTCGCGTGTACAGAATACGCTCCTTTGTAGAGCCTATGCGCTTTCCACGGCGGCGGTGTGGGTGGACAACAGCCGCAAACAACTGGAAGTGCGCAAACGAAAAGGGCAGCTCTACATCCAGACCTGGCATGCAAAGCTGGGCTTCAAGCCAACCTGTATGGACCGAGGCGCATCGTTTTCCCGCATTGCTTATTTCGTCAGCAAACACGACTCCGAGCTCATTGACTATGTGCTGTCCAATTCCGATTGGTACGACCGCACGCTTCCCACGGGGATGCTCTATGCGGGGGCGGTGCTGCGGACGGGGTCGCCGCGCTGCGACATCCTGGTTCGTGGACGGGAGCGGGCGAGGCAGGCGCTTCGCGCGCGCTTCCGCTTGGATGCGGGCGATTCCGTCTTGCTATACGCCCCGACCTTCCGCGGGGGAAGCCAGGGCGCGGCAGACCGCGTACTGGGGCGGGAAGACCACGCACCGGATATGGTGCGCTTGAAGGACGCCCTCGAGAAGCGATTCGGGGGCGTGTGGCGTATCGCGCTTCGCCTTCATCCACAGCTCACGGCACGCCATATCCATGCAGGGAAGAAAGCGCCATTTCTTATCGACGTGAGCCAGGCGGACGACATGTATGAGATCCTGGCAGGCTGCGACGCCTTTCTCACCGATTACAGCAGTGCGGCATTTGATGCCGCCGTCATGGAAATCCCCGTGCTTCTCTATGCGGACGACTGTGCGGACTATGAAAAAGAGCGCGGAAAGCTGCTCTGGGATCTGCATGCGCTTCCGTTTCCCCTTGCGCAGACAGACGAAGAACTCGCGCAGCGGGTGCAGGACTTCGATGAAACGACCTATCGCAAAGGCCTGCACGAGCTTTTCCGCCAGACGGGCATGGTGGAGGACGGGCGCGCGAGCGGGCGCGTGGCAGATGTGATTGCCTCATGGTGTGAAAAGATGGGATGACGAGATGCCGTTTTATGCAGTGCTTTCCTGGATATTGAGCAGATAGTAGCGAATTTGGTAGTTCGTTTGGAGGAGATGGACAGATGCCAGAGCTGAGTATTATCGTGCCCGTCTATAATGTTGCCGGATTCTTGGATCGCTGTATCCAATCCATTTTGGCGCAGACGTATGATGCGTTTCAGTTGCTTTTGGTGGACGATGCGTCGACAGACGATTCACTGGATAAATGCTTCGCGTGGGCAAAGAAGGATTCCAGAATACAGGTAATCGCGAAAGCACACGGCGGCTTGGTCGATACGCGCAAGGCAGGTCTTGCCGCGGCAACAGGAAAATATGTTGGATTTGTAGATCCCGATGATTGGATTGAGGCGGATTACTTTGAGCAGCTGATGCTGCCGGTACAGAGAGATCCCCTGATTGACATTGTGGCAGGACGGCTCGTCCATGAAGCCTTGGACGGACGTATCGATTATGTATATCCCGTGATGCCTGCACGATATGTAACACGGACAGAGGCGCTGCTCGCTTTGCATGAGCAATGGGATAATGGCCTCTGTACGAAGCTTTACAGAAGAGAGCTGTTTTCGCATTTTGAATATGATGCAAATGCCTATGTGGGAGAGGATCTGAAGGCGAATTGGGCGCTGTTTCACTTGGCAAAACGCATTTATGATATCGGAACGGGCGGGTATCATTATATTTACAATCCATCGAGCATCATGAATACCTTTCGTGCTGAGGATTACCTGCGTTATATGGAAATGCTGGGCGAGATGCTGTCGTCTCAAGAGGTGCAGCGCAATGCAGTTTTGAAAACGGGCATTAGTCTGCACGTTTTAAGAGATTGGCAGCCTTTTGCAGCGCGTGTCTTCTATTCGGGGAAACAGGAGGAAATGGCACATCTTAAGCTGGCGAGTTTTTTCAGAAGGCGTTTTGAAGGCATCTTTGACGTACTGCCTCAGTCTTGCTTTTTCCAATATTGGAAGGAGCGTTTTCTGCCGGATGGAGGAAAAGACCTGTTCGAAATTTATACTGGGATTTGGGATGCGCTCGCTTCTGATGCGAGGCAGGGAAGGCCTGTTTATATTTATGGCGCAGGAACATGGGCAAAGAGAATCACAGCGTATTTTGGAAAACGGAATATTCCATTTCAAGCCTGTCTTGTCAGCGGCGCGGCAAGCGATCAAGCGCCGCCGGATGGCGTGCATCCGGTGATGTCCATTGGGGATGTTCCTTCTGAGAAATTGAAGGACGCAGTAATGTATCTCGCCATGCGCATGGCATACATGGAAGAGGTTTACGAAAGCCTGTTAAAAAAAGGTGTCGGAAAGATTGTCATGCTGTGAGCGTTGCATGTGGGGGATGGTGTGATGTGCAAGGTATCGGTGCTGATTCCTGTTTATAATGTCGAGCGGTATCTGAGGCAGTGCCTGGACAGCGTCATTGCGCAGACCTTGCAGGATATAGAAATCCTTTGCATCAATGATGGGTCGACGGATCAATCCCGTGACATCCTGTATGCGTATGCTGGGAAAGATGGCCGTATTCGCGTCATTGACAAAGAAAACACGGGTTACGGACATTCGATGAATACGGGGCTGCTGCAGGCGCGGGGCGAATATATTGGCATCGTAGAGAGCGATGATTTTGCGGCTCCCGAAATGTTTGCGGAGCTTTATGGTATGGCAAAGGCATCGAATGCCGACATGGTCAAATCCAATTTTTATTCGTATACGGAAGACGGGGGCTCACGGCTGACCTGCTCGTTGAATGGATGCCGGATGGGCGTCGTGGCTGCTGCCTCGGAACGAAGACGGCTTCTTGGGGCGACGCCAAGCATATGGAGCGGCATCTATCGGCGTGCCTTTCTGGAGCAGAGCCGGATTCGGTTTTTGGAAACGCCGGGCGCGTCTTATCAAGATACGGGATTTCATCTGAAATGTGTGCTTTTTGCAGCGCGGATCGTTTTAAGCGAGAGGGCGTTTTTACACTATCGCATAGACAATGGCAATTCCTCTGTGAAAAATCAAGGAAAGATATACTGCATCTGCGAGGAATATGATGGGGTATGGGCAATGCTCCAAGAGCGTCAGGAAGGCTTGTGGCAGGAATATGCGGCAGGGCTTTCAGAGGCGCAATATCAAGGGTATCTTTGGAATTTGCATCGGATCGCGATGCCCGCTAAATACCCGTTCTTAAAGCGCTTTTGTCAGACGGTTCAAGATCTCGAGAAAAAGGGACTCTTGCAGGCTTCTGCGTGGTGGAATGAAAGGAATCAATCGGGCGCGCGGATGCTGTGCCATGAGCCAAAGGAATGGATTCGCCAGCGACTTCTTGAAGAGGAACGCATTCCCTTGCTGATGAATGGGATCTGCAGCGTTCTTCGTGCGTATCGGAACATTTATGTTTTCGGTGGGGGAAATATCGCGATTGCCGTTGTAGATGCGTTGCACCGCTGCGGCATCCCGCTGGCGGGGATCATCGTGAGCGACAGGTCAGACATAAATCCAAGTCTCGCACAGGAAGATGTGCAGGAGGCGGATTCCCTAGGCAAAGAGGTGTTTTCAAGCTGTGTGCTGGTCGCTGTACGGGAACGAGATTTGCTCGATGTGTACGACTTGCTGCACGGCCGAGGCTGTCAAAATTTGCTTATGATGACGGCGGATGTACGTGCGGCCTTGGAACAGGCGTCGTGATTCAGATGGCAAGTTTTGCAGGTGCGATATAAGGAGTGACTTTGCATTGAAATCTAGTAAGGAAATGTTTGAGATCTTGTGTCCTGTCAAGCCGGAGGTATTGGCTTTCTGTCATGCGCATAAGAGAGTTTTCCTCTATGGGGCTGGCGTTTATGGATGATGACCTTATGAAGGTGTTCTTCAAAGACCATCCGCAGTGTGTGGAGCGTTTGTTGCGCCCTATCATGGCAAAGCCTGACTTGACGGTGCAGAAAATCAAAGTCGAGGATGTGCTGAACAATCTGCATGGACATGGTGTAAGATTTGATATCCACGCGGTTGACAGTCAGAACAAGCACTATGATATCGAGCTGCAACGCTCTGACGATGGCGAGCATATCGTCTATGTGAATGGGGAATACGCCGGCAATGATGAAATTGGCCAGTTGATGCACGATATACGGTGCAGTGAGGCTGATGGAATAAAAGATTCAGTGCTGGCAGCTCACATGAAGGACTTGAAAAGCAATGAAGCGGAGGTGGCCTTAATGTGCAAGGCAGTTGAAAAATATGCAGAGGATTATGCTGCCCGAAAAGCGGAGCAGGAAAAGCTCGAGTCAATACGAAATCTGGTTAAGAATCTTGGACTTACCGCAGAAAAGGCTATGGAAGCTATAGGAATCCCGCAGAAGGATTTTAAGCGTTATCTTGCCTTATTGTAAAAGGTGAAAATGGCTGGTTTCTTGCGCGAAAAATGGTAGTGCAAGGGACTTTTCCTTTATAAAGGGTAATCGGCGGTGAAGGGAAAGTGCTAAGGAAACGTAATGCTTTATCAAGGAGGACTCCTTTCATGCAAACACTCGAAGATGGAATACGCGCGGGGCTTATAGGGTGGTACCCGTTCCAAAAAGGCGCGCGCGTCCTCTACGTCGGCGGGGAGGCGGATGCGCTGTTTCGTGCGCTTGATGCGTTGGGGCTGGAATCCGTCTGCGCCTCTGTGGGGGAAGTGCAGGCGGAGCCATTCCAGCGGGCGCACGGCGGGGCGTTTGATGTGCTTCTCTCCGTCTGCGATTTGGAGCGCGTGGCGGATCCTGCGCGTGCGCTTGCGGCGTTCCGGCGGGTTTTATCGCCTCGTGGACGCCTGCTTCTCGGCATGAACAACCGCCTTGGCATTCGGTATTTCTGCGGCGACCGCGACCCGTACACGCGGCGCAATTTCGATGGGATCGAGAATTATCGCTGGGCGTACGGGATGCGCGAGGATGCGTTTTACGGGCGGATGTACAGCCGTGCCGAGATGGAGGCGATGCTGTCGGAGGCGGGATTTTTTTCGCCGCATTTTTATTCTGTCCTGCCCGATCTCGCGCACCCGGCTTTTTTGTTTGCGGAGGAGTTTCTGCCGAACGAAGATCTTTCGATGCGCGTGTTCCCGCTTTACCATGATCCCGAGGCGGTCTTCCTAGAGGAGGAGCATCTCTATCCGACGCTCGTGGAAAACGGGCTTTTCCATGCGCTCGCGAATGCGTATTTCATCGAGTGCGCGCCAGAAGACGGGCGAAGCGACGTGCTTCACGTGACGTGCTCGGCAGAGCGCGGCGCGTCGGACGGGCTTTATACGGTGATTCGGCGTGGGGGCAGGGTGGAGAAGTTCCCGCTTGCGGCAGAGGGGGAGGCGCGCATTGTGGAGATTCAGCGCAATGCGGAGGCGCTTGCTGCGCATGGCGTTGGCATCGTGCCGTCGCGCATCGAGGATGGGCGGCTTCTTATGCCGTTTGTCGATGCGCCGCTTGCGACGGCCTGTCTGCGCGATCTCTTGCGTGCGGACAAGGAAAAATTCCTCCGTCAGATGGATGCGTTCTGTTCGCTCGTGCTCGCGTCGTCAGAGCACGTGCGTGAGGATGCGGGCGATGGCGAGGGCGTTCTCCTGCGGAAAGGGTATTTTGATATGGTGCCGCTCAACTGCTTTTTTGCGGATGGCGCATTCCGGTTCTACGACCAGGAGTTCGCGCTTCCCGACTATCCGGCGAATGTCATTCTGACGCGTGCCGTCGATGTATTCTATGGCGGGGACAAGGAAATGCCGCAGATCCTGCCGATAGAAGAGCTGCTTGCGCGCTACGGGCTGCTGAAATACGCCAACAAGTGGCGCCGCATGGCGGCGGAGTTCTTGTCGAAGCTGCGAAATGTCGGGGCGCTCCACGATGTGTACGGGCCGCACCAGCGCGATCTTCTGCAGGTCTTCGCGAATCGGCAGCGTGTCAATTATACGGAGCAGGGCTTTCAGCGGCTCTTTGTCGATATTTTTTCGGAGACGGAGGGGCGGAAGCTCATTCTGTTCGGCTCGGGCAACTGGGCGGAGAAGTTTCTTGACGGCTATGGGCGCGAGCATCCCGTCGCGTATATCGTGGACAATCAGCCGACGCACTGGGGAGGGCGGCTGCGCGGCGTGGCGATCATCGCGCCGGATGCCTTGCGCGAGATGGATTCGCGTGCCTGCAAGGTCATCGTCTGCATCAAGGGGTATTTGTCCGTCCTGCGCCAGCTTGAAGCGCTCGGCGTCACGCATTATGGCATCTTTGATCCGAATCGCGACTATCCGCACGCGCGGCAGATCCGACAAGCTGCGCCAGCCAAAAAGGTGGAAATCGCGGGCGGAAAAGAGGAAAATGCACCTGTAAAAGAGAAAGAATATCATATAGGCTATGTGTCGGGCGTATTCGATCTCTTCCACATGGGGCATCTGAACCTCCTGCGCCGCGCGAAGGAGCATTGCGACTATCTGATCGCCGGCGTGGTGTCGGACGAGGGCGTGCGGAAGTTCAAGGGGGTCGAGCCGTTTATCCCGTTCGCGGAGCGCGTGGAGATCGTCCGCGCGTGCCGCTATGTCGACGAGGCGCATGAGATCCCGCTGGCGTATGCATCGACGCGCGACGCATGGCGTCTCTATCATTTTGATGTGCAGTTTTCGGGCAGTGATTATGTCGATGATCCAAGCTGGCTTTCGGAGAAGGACTTTCTCGAAAGGCACGGCGCGACGCTCGTGTTTTTCCCCTATACGGAGCAGACGAGCTCGACGAAGATCAAGGCATTGATCGATGCGGAATTAAGGCAAAAGGAAATGTAAATGGAGTTTTTATGCGCACCGGAGGGGCTTTCGGATTCCCTTCATCCCGTGCAGGGCATCCGCGATATTGCCGCGGGCGGCTTTGCGGCGACGGTGCTCGACGGCATGCTCTTTTCGGAAAATGTGCGAGGGGAGTCGGTCGGGCTGGATGGCGCGGCGCTGGAGCGCTTTGGCGCGCGCTGCCGTGCGGAGGGGCTTGCACTCCCGCTCGCCTACGCACCGTACCTGCGCGAGGAAGGGTGGCGCGCGGGGCGGCGCGCCAAACCTACGCGAAGTGCGGCGGACGAATTGGCGGACGCGAGGCGATGCCTTGCGCTCTGCGAGGCGTTTGGCACGGGTTCGCTCGTCGTGCGCCCACTGCAGGAGGGCGTTGCGCGGGAGCGGCTTTGGGCGGAGAACCGCGCGTTTTTTCTCGCGCTCGCGGATGATGCGCGCGCGGCGGGGGCGCGCATCCTGCTCGCGAACCGCGCGCGGAGCGTTGGCGGGCATCTCGTGCGCGGCGTCTGCTCGGATGCGCATGAGGCGGCATCTTGGGTGGATGCGCTCAATGAGGCGGCAGGCGAGGAGCGGTTTGCCTTTGCGCTCGATATGGCGGCGAGCGCGCCGTTTGGACAGGCGCTTCACGCGATGATTCACACGCTGGGGAAACGCCTGCGCGCGATCATCGTCTGCGACAGCGACGCGGCAGGCACGAAGGCGCTGCTGCCGTTTGCGGGGGCGGACAAGGGCGCTTGCGGCACGGACTGGCAGAATGTGATTCGCGCGCTGCGCGAGACGCAATTTGACGGGCGCATCGTGCTCAATATGCGCGATACGGCGGCGGCGTTCCCGCCGCTTCTCCGCCCTGCCCTGATGCGGCTCGCGAAGGATGTTTTGGCGTATTTCGTCTGGCAGATTGCGATGGAAAAGAGCCTTGCGCGATACGAGGCGCGCGTGCTCTTCGGCGCGGGGCGGATGTGCCGCAATTACCTTGCGGCATACGGCGCGGCATACCCGCCGCTTTTCACCTGCGACAATAATGAAGCGCTTTGGGGGCAGGCTGTGGACGGGCTTCCCATTCGCCCGCCGAAGGATCTGCTCGCATTGCCGAAGGACTGCGCGATATTCATCTGCAATCTCTTTTATCGCGATATTGAAGCGCAGCTTCGCGCGATGGGCGTGCCGAATCCCATCGAATATTTCAATGACGAGTGCCTTTCCCGCCTCTATGCGGGGCGGCTTCTGAGCGAGGTGAAGCGTGATGCTTGAGATCGGCGTGCAGTCGAAAGAGGCGATTTTGGATGACTGCCCGCTCGCGGGCTTTCGCATGCTCCGCGCGGCGGGCTTTTCCTGCGTGGATTTCAGCCTCAATGCGTACCTGCTGAATCTCGACATTTACGCGGGCGAGGCCAACCGCTTCTTTGACGCGGGGATTGCGGACTTAAAGCGGCATTTCGCCCCGCATAAGGCGGCGGCAGAGGAGACGGGCGTGCGTATCCACCAAATGCACATGCCGTATCCGATCTATGTGCCGGCGGGCAGGGCGGAGCTCAATGCCTATCTCTGGCACGAGGTCGCGCCAAAGAGCATGGAGCTCTGCGCGTTCTTTGGCTGCCGCTACATCGTCGTGCATGGATTCAAGCTCGCGCGCGAGCTCGGCTCGGAGGAAGCGGAGTGGGAGGAAACGGCATTTTTCCTCGATTGCATCGCGCCGATGGCAAAGGAAATGGGCATCACGGTCTGCGTCGAAAATCTCTACGATATGCTCGGCGGCCATGCGATCGAGGGACCGTGCTGCGACGCGCGGAAGATGGCGGAGCGCATCGACCGGATCAACGAGCGCTATGGCGCGGAGGTCGTCGGCTTCTGCTTCGATACGGGGCATGCCAATCTCGTCGGGCTGGATAGCTTTGCTTTTTTGCAGACGCTGGGGACGCGGCTCAAGGTGCTCCATATCCACGACAACGACGGGATGCGCGACCTCCATCAGATCCCGTTCACGTTTGCGCGCACGCGTGAGAACCATGCCTCGACGGACTGGACGGGCTTTCTTTCGGGGCTTCGCGCGATTCACTATCAAGGCGTGCTGAACTTTGAGACGGCGCCGGTGCTGACCGCGTTCCCGCCTGCGATGAAGCAGGACGCGCTCGCGTTTATCGCGCGGATTGGGCGGCATTTCGCCGCGCAGATTGCGTGACAAAAAAAGTTTGCAGGCAATGCAAAGCCCTCCCGTGCATCAAGGCGTGCCGCTTGTGCATGGGAGGGCTTTTTGACGGGAGGGCTTTACCGAAGCGCGGCGGGCAGCCACGTCGCGATGCCGGGCGCAAAGGCGAGGAGGACGATCTCGACTGCCATGAGCGCCGCGAACGGCATGGAGCCGCGGATGATTTCCTGTATCGTGCTGTCGGGACTGATGCCCTTGATGACGAAGAGGTTCATGCCGACGGGCGGCGTGATGAGGGCGAGCTCCATGTTGATGAGCATGACGACGTTGAACCAGATGAGGTCGAAGCCGAGCGCCTTGACGACCGGGTAGAGCATCGGGAGTGTGATGAGGATGATGGAGACGGTCTCAAGCACGCAGCCGAGCGCGAGGAGCACGAGGTTGATGCCGATGAAGATGAGCCAGCGGTTCACCTGCGCCTCGGTCACGAGCGCCATGAGCGCCTGCGGCGCCTGCAGGACGGTCAGGATGAAGCCGAAGAGCATCGCGCCGATCATGATCGCAAAGATCATCGAGGTCGTCTTGACCGTCTCGGTCAGGATTTCGCCCATATCGCGCAGGTGGAGCGAGCGGTAGACGACGCCCGTGATGAAAAGGCTGTAAACCGTTCCGACTGCCGCCGCTTCCGTCGGCGTAAAGAGCCCCGTGTAGATGCCGCCGACGACGAGGACGGGGAGCAGCAGCCCCCAGACGTTCTCGCGCAGGACGCGGCCGCGCTCTGCCCAGCTCGCAGGCGCGTGGCGCTTCATCTTGCGGCAGGCGAAGACGAGGTAGAGGATAAAGAGCACCGTGAGCAGGACGCCCGGGACGATGCCCGATAAAAAGAGTGCGCCGACGCTCTCGTCCGTGATTGAGCCGTAGAGGATCATCGGGATGCTCGGCGGGATGAGGATGCCGAGCGTGCCGCCTGCCGCGACCGCCCCGTAGACGGTCGTGCGCGCGTAGCCGCGCCGCAGCATTTCCGGGATCGCCATCGCGCCGATCGTCACGGCGGTCGCGACGCTGGAACCGGATATCGCGGCGAAGATCGCGCAGGCGAAAATCGTCGCGACGCCAAGCCCGCCCGGCAGGTGTCCGAGCCACTTGCTCCCCAGCTCAAAAAGTCCGTTGCCGACTTTCCCCTTCAGCAGAATCTGGCTCATGAGGATGTAGAGCGGGACGGCGACGAGCACGAAGTCGTCGAGCGTCTTGTAGGCGATGACGGGGATCTGCGTAAAGGCGGCAGGGCCGCCGAGAAATGCGAGCATACCGAGGATACCCGCAAGCATCAGCGCAAAGGCGACGGGCATACCCGCGAGCATCAGGCAGAGGATGAAGATGGTAAAGAGGAGAATCATGCCGATGCCTCCTTTTTCGCGTCCGCGCCCGCGAGCGTCAGCAGGAAGCGGCGCACGAGCTCGCCGAGCAGGAGCGCCGAGCCGACGACGAGCGAGAGCTGTGGGATAAAGAGAGGGAAGCGCAGGATCGACGGCGAGAGCTTGCCGTATGCGTAGGTCGCCGTCATGAGATCTGTGGACTCCGTCAGAAAGACGAGGAAAAGCAGGATGGCGAGGAAGTTCGTCACGAGCTCCAAGAGGCGGCGCGCCCGTCCAGAGATGCGCCCTGCGAGGAGGTCGACGCGGACGTGTGCGTTCTCGCGAAATGTGATGGCAAGCCCGAGAAAGCCCGCCATGATGATGAGGTACGTCGAGACCTCGAGCACCCATTCCGTCGGCGCGTGGAATAGCCCACGCATGACGACCTCGTAGACGATGATGAACGCCGTCGCGAGGATGAATAGCCCCGCGAGGAGCGCGGCGGCGCGCGTTAGGAGGGTCAGCAGGTGGTCGAGCCCGTTTAGCAGTTGTTTCATGTCAGGATTCCTTTCGTCAGTTTGCGGCAAGGCACTGGTCTACGAGCTGGCGACCGAGATCGCCCATCTGGCGGACGAAGTTCTCGCGCACGGAGAGGGTCGCCGCCTGCCATTTCGGCAGGTCCTCGGCGGGGATCGTGCAGACCTCCATGCCCGCCGCTTCGAGCTTCTTCATGGCGCTGATGTCCTCGTCCTTCGTCTGCTGGCGGATCTCGTCGCGCGTCTCCTCGGCGGCTTCCTCGATGATCTGCTTCTGCTCCTCGGTCAGGCGGTCCCATGCCGCGCCGTTCATCGCGAGCACGAACTCGCAGTAGGCGTGGTTCGTCATTGTCAGGTATTTGCCGACCTCGTAGATTTTGCGCTGATACATGGCGGTCGTGCCGGACGTCTGCCCGTCCACCGTGCCGCGCTGCATCGCCATATAGACCTCGGCGGAGCTCATCGTGACGGGAGAGGCGCCGAGCGCCTTGATGGTCTCGGCGGGAATCTGTCCGTAGCCGCGCAGCTCCAGCCCCGCGAAGTCCTCCGGCTCTTTGAGCGGGCGGACGTTGTTACAGAACTGGACGTAGCCATAATCGACCCAGATGAGCGGGTGGACGCCCTTTCGCTCCATCTCACGCGTGAGCGTCCGACCGAGGCTGCCGTCCATCGCGCGCGCGACCGCCTCGTAGGAGTTCAGCACGAACGGCACGTCGAGGACGTTCAGCGCGGGGACGACGGTCGTCCACATCGCCGTGGAGTTCAGCCCCATATCGAGCCCGCCCGTCTGGATGGCGTCATTCATGCTCTTGTCGGTGAAGAGCTGGCCTGCCGGGTAGGTCTTGATGACGATGCTGCCGCCGCTTCGCTCGCTGACGCGCGCGGCAAAGCGCTCCATGCCCTGCGAGAGGTAGTGATTGGCGGGCAGGTGGTAGGCGAGCTTCAACTCGACCGGTCCGCCCTGCGCCGCCTGATGCTCGCGCGCGAGCTTTCCGAGCCCGCAGCCGGTGAGCGCCAGGACGAGCAGGCTGATTGCGGCGAGCGCGAGCAGCCTGGAGAGATGCGAATGGGACATATGATTTCCTCCATGCATACAAAGATGTATAAATGATGTAAATGTGTAACGACCAATGCGCTTTAGTTTACACCAAGGCGGGCGAAAATGCAATGGGGCAGATTTAATGCGCGTCAAAACAGGAGAAATGCGATTTGCATGGAACTTATAAAATATATAGAACAAAGGAGATAAAAAGGAGGCAAGGTTATGGTATCGTTAATTGGTTCGGGATTTTTCCTCGTGCTCATCATTGCGGCGGTGCTCCTGTTTTTGAACTTCGTGCCGCTCGGGCTTTGGATTTCGGCGATGGCCGCCGATGTCCATGTCAGCATTGTCACACTCGTCGGGATGCGGATGCGCCGCGTCGTGCCGAGCAAGATCATTCTGCCGCTCATCAAGGCGAACAAGGCGGGCCTCAGCGTCACGGTCAACCAGCTGGAGGCACATTACCTCGCGGGCGGCAACGTCGACAAGGTCGTCGACGCGCTCATTGCCGCGCACCGCGCGCAGATTCCCCTGCCGTTTGAGCGCTCGGCGGCAATCGACCTCGCGGGGCGCGACGTGCTCGAAGCCGTGCAGATGAGCGTCAACCCGAAGGTCATTGAGACGCCAATCGTCTCCGCCGTCGCGAAGAACGGCATCGAGCTCAAGATCAAGGCGCGCGTGACGGTGCGCGCGAATATCGACCGCCTCGTCGGCGGCGCGGGCGAGCCCACGATCATCGCGCGCGTCGGCGAGGGCATCGTCACGACGGTCGGCTCGTCGGAGAGCCACAACGACGTGCTCGCGAACCCCGACGACATCTCCAAGACGGTGCTCGGCAAGGGGCTTGATGCGGGGACGGCGTTCGAGATCCTCTCCATTGATATTGCCGACGTCGACGTCGGGCGCAATATCGGCGCGGAGCTGCAGACCGACCAGGCAGAGGCGGACAAGCGCATCGCGCAGGCAAAGGCAGAGGAGCGCCGCGCAATGGCCGTCGCGAAAGAGCAGGAAATGAAGGCGTACACGCAGGAGATGGAGGCGAAGGTCGTCGAGGCGCAGGCGGAAGTCCCGCACGCGATGGCGGCGGCGCTCCGCGAGGGCAAGCTCGGCGTCATGGACTACTACAATCTAAATAATGTGCAGGCGGACACCGATATGCGAAATGCCATCAGCACGGCGGGCGGAAATGGGACGCAGCCCGCTCGCCCCGTGAAGTGAGGGGGGACGAGCCATGAGCTTTATCTGGCTGATCCTGCTGTTCATCATGATCGCGATACTCTCGGACCGGCTTGGCGGCAAGAAAAAGAAACCGCCCTCTATGACGAAACCGTTGGGAGCAAATGGGCACGGGGCGCGTCCTGCGCCAATCCCCTTTGCGATTCCCGAGCTGAAGGGGGCGCCGCGTGATGCTGCGCGCGAGCGCGAGCAAGAGGCGCGGAGGTCGGAGACACTGGCATTTCGCGAGGAGCAGCTTGCGATAAAGCGCAAGCAGTACGAAATGCAGAAGCGGAAAGAGGAGAATGCGCAACGCCAAGCGGCACAGGCAGCAGAGCGCACGAGCGCAGGCGTGCAGGCACGCGGGATGCTTCCCGTGCTTACGGCATCGAACGCGCAGCAGGCCGTGGTGCTGGCGGAGATCCTCGGAAAACCGAAGGCGCTCCGGAGAAGGCGGTAAAGGATGGACAGTCTTCTTTGGAGTTATAGATGAACGACGTTAAGGGACTGTAAAAATAGTTTCTAAGAATGAGCATCACAGGCAGTACTGTGGTGTCCATTTTTCTTGTGCTAAAGTACGCCTCAAAATAGAAGAGCACCGCCTCTAGGAGAAGATTCGCATCTTTTAGAGGCGGTGCTTTTTCTACGTATACAGGAAAGTTGGTTTCCATATTTACTTCTGAAGGGCGCATTATACAGGCGCCTTTCTTTTGAGATTCCTTAAGGAAGCGGGATGAATTTTGCTAGGATTGTGTGATCGTTTGCGATCAGAGCGCGATAGATGTGGTCGAGCGGGGCGACGATGGGGGTGAATAGGAGCCGCGTCTTGAAGCGCAGGAAGGTGTGCGTATTGCTGCCGAAGATGGGGAGGCGGTCGAGAATGTAGGGGTTCTCCTTCGGGTCGGCAAGACCGCAGTGGACGGTGAAGGCGGCGCGGTAGCCAGCCTCTTTCGTCAGGCGTTCGAGCTCCTCGTTGTAAGAGCCGCCGGGGTAGGCGATGAAGTTTATCGTCTTGCCGAGGCGCTGTTCGAGGACATCCTTTGAGCCCTTGAGCTGATGCCACGTTTCTTCGGGGCTCGTCTTGTCGAGTTCGACATGGGAGAGTGTATGGCTCTCGATGTCGATGATGCCGCTCTTATGGAGCTCGGCGACTTGCTCCCATGTCATGTAGTTCGAATACTGCCCCAAGAAATCCGTCACGACGAAGAACGTGCCGCGCAGGTTGTACTTTTTCAAGATGGGGTATGCGTTTTCATAGTTGTCGACGTAGCCGTCATCAAACGTGATGACGACGGGCTTGTCGGGGAGCGGCGTGCCGTTTTGCCATGCGTCAATGAGGTCGTTCGGCGTAATCGCGTGGTAGCCGTTTTCCGCCAGGTAGCGCATCTGCTTGTCGAACTGCTGCGTGTGGACGGTCAGCGCGTTTTCCGCATGGTCGTTGATCTGATGGTAGTTCAGCACGGGAACGGCGCGGTCGGCGCGCAGCATGAGATACGCGCAGACGCCGAAGAGGGCGACAAAGAGCGCGAGAATGACCAATAAAATCCGTTTGACGAGCAGCTGCAAGACCATACATCCCTTTCAAGTCGTAATTTCCTAATATATTTTCCAAGGATTAAGGATAATACAATGGCAGGGATGTGTCAAGGACAAAAGCCGCGGATTGCCGGAAATGCAGGACGGAAAGGGCAGGCTGAAAATAATTCCGTTGTCGTAAAGGTAAAATCGTTCTATAATACGAGGGTGTGTTATACGCGGAGCAGGATACTTTTTGTTTGGAGGAATAAAGCGATGAGGCGAAATGATTTGTGCTGGTGCGGCAGCGGGAAGAAGTACAAGAAGTGCCATGCCGATTTTGATGAGCGGATGAGCGGGATCAAGTTCGACTTTATGCGCGGGCAGGTGCGCCCGCCGAAGAAGATCATCAACAATGCGGAGGATATTGAGAAGGTGCGCGCGGCAGGCGTCGTCAATGACGGCTCGCTTGATCTCATGGCGGAGCTCGTGCGCCCCGGCATCGACACGGCGTCGCTCGACGATGCGGCGGCGGAATACATCCGCAGCCACGGCGGAATCCCCGCCTGCCTCAATTACGAGGGATACCCGAAGAATGTCTGCATCTCGATCAATAATGTCGTCTGCCACGGCATCCCGTCGAAGAAGACGATTTTGAAGGAGGGCGACATCGTCAACATCGACATCACGACGATCTTGGACGGCTATTATGCCGACGCGTCGCGCATGTTCATCGTCGGCGGACATTCGACGCCGGCGGCGGAGCGCCTTGTGCGCGTGACGCATGAGTGCATGGAGCGTGGCATTGAGGCAGCGCGCCCGTGGCATTTCCTCGGCGATATCGGCGCGGCGTGCGGCGCGCACGCGAAGGCGAACGGCTACTCGGTTGTCACGGCGCTCGGCGGGCACGGCGTGGGGAAGGACTTCCATCTCGAACCGTTCGTGCCGCATGTCGGCAAGAAGGACACGGGAATGCTTCTCGCGCCGGGCATGATCCTGACGGTCGAGCCGATGATCAACGAGGGCTCGTATGCGGTCGTCACGGACAAGAACGATGGCTGGACGGTGCGGACGAAGGATCGGAAGCTCTCGGCACAATGGGAAAAGACGATACTCATTACGGAAACGGGGACGGAAGTTCTCTCGTCGTGATGGTGCAGGAAAGGAAGCGAAATGAAACCATTTGAGCAGATGAACCTTGCGCCGCGGATGCTGGACGTGCTGCGCCGCATGGGCATAAAGGCGGCGACGCCCGTGCAGGAGCGCGCGATTCCGGCCGTCCGCGCGGGGCGCGACGTCATCGTGCAGGCGCAGACGGGCACGGGCAAGACGCTCGCGTTCCTCGTGCCGATTTTCGAGAAGGTAAAGGTGCAGGCAGAGGTCGCACAGGCGCTCATCGTCGCGCCGACACGCGAGCTCGCGATCCAGATCGCCAAGGTCGCGCAGGCGCTCGGCGAGGCGGACGGCGTCACCTCGCTCGTCCTCTACGGCGGGCAGGACATCGAGCGGCAGAAGCAGAAGCTGCGCCGCCATCCGCAGGTCATCATCGGCACGCCGGGGCGGCTGCTCGATCACCTGCGGCGCGGGACGATTGACGTCTCGAAGGTCAATAAGGTCGTGCTCGACGAGGGCGACGAGATGCTGCGCCTCGGCTTTATCGAGGACGTGGAGCTCCTGCTCGGCAAGGTCGCGCCCGACCACCAGCTCATGCTCTTTTCGGCGACGATGCCCGCGCGCGTCCGCGCACTCTCGGCGCAGTATATGGAAAGCCCGGAGACGATTGAGATCCAGCCGGAGCACGTGACGCTCGACTCAATCGAGCAGGTCGTCGTGAATCTGCGGGAAGAGGAGAAGATTGACCGCCTCTCGGCGCTTATCCATGAAGAGCAGCCGTATCTGATGTTGGTCTTCTGCCATACGAAGCAGCGCGCGCACAGCACGACGATGGCGCTCGCCGCGCGCGGCTACCTCGTCGACGAGCTCCACGGCGATCTCACGCAGGTACAGCGGACGCTCGTCCTGCGCCGCTTCCGCGAGGCGAAGCTGCAGGTGCTCTGCGCGACGGATATTGCGGCGCGCGGGCTCGACATCGAGGGCGTGACGCACGTCGTCAGCTACGATGTGCCGCACGATGCCGATACGTACATCCACCGCATCGGGCGCACGGGGCGCGCGGGCGAGCGCGGCAAGGCCGTGACGTTCGTGACGGGGAATCAATACGAGCTCCTGCGCCGCATCGAGGCGGGGCTAAAAGGGCGCATCTGCCGCGCGAATGCCGCGCGCAAGGAAAAGCGCGAGGCGAAGCGTGAGAGGGCAGTCAAGCTGGCAAAGGGGAGCCGCGAGCGGACGGAGGGCAAGGGCGCGAAAAAGAAGCCGCTCTCGAAGTACGCGAACCGCAAGGGCGCATCGCACAAGGGGCGAAACGGCAGAAGCCGGCGCGAAGGTGCGGCAAAGCCCGCGAAATCCGCGAAACCAAAGAGCAACATGGGGCATCGCGCAAAGCTAGGGAAACGATGATTTTCGCAAAGCAAGCAGGAATTTAGGGCAAAGCGGCGAAATAAAGAGACTGTAATTGTGATTGATAAATCGTGTTCATGAGGAGGAGTTTCCATGATCGGAATCAAGAATGTTATCGCGATCGTCTGCGGCGGCGGCCCTGCGCCTGGCATCAACAGCGTCATTTCGGGCATTACGAATGAGGCGACGCGCCACGGCTGGGAGGTCATCGGCATTTACGACGGCTTCTCGCGCATTGGCCGCGGCGAGAAGAACTACGTCCGCCTCGATCCGAAGAGCATCAGCCGCATCCACATGCAGGGCGGCTGCATCCTCAAGATGTCGCGCTTCAACCCGACGAAGAAGGAATCCGACCTCCGCACGGTCGTCGAGACGCTGACGGAGCTTGGCGTCACGCACCTCGTGACGATTGGCGGCGACGATACGGCGTACAGCTCGGCAGCCGTGTCGGAGTACGCGCGCAAGATGGGGCGCACGATCAATGTCGTGCACGTCCCGAAGACGATCGACAACGACCTGCCGCTCCCCGAGGGTGTGCCGACGTTCGGCTTTGAGACGGCGCGCGCATTCGCGACGACGGAGATCGAGAATCTCATGGAGGACGCGCGCACGTCGAACAACCGCTGGTACTTCACGATCGCCATGGGGCGCACGGCAGGCCATCTCGCGCTCGGCATGGGACGCAGCGCGGGCGCGGCGGTCACGCTGATCCCGGAGGAGCTGCCAGAGGGGCATGTGCGCCTGCAGCACGTCGTCGACATTCTGACGGGCGCCATCGTCAAGCGCTACCTGACGGGCAAGAATTACGGCGTTGCCGTCATCGCGGAAGGCATTATCGAGAAGGTCGCGCCGGAGGACTTCGAGCAGCTTGGCGAGGTCGTCCTCGACGAGCACGGGCATATCCGCTACAGCGAGCTCGATTTCGGCGAGATCTTGAAGCAGAGCGTCCTCGCCGAGGTCAAGAAACTCGGCATCAAGGTATCTATCATCGACAAGGAAATCGGCTATGAGCTCCGCTGCACGGCGCCGATCGCCTATGACATCGACTATGCGCGCTCCCTCGGCTATGAGGCGGTCAAATTCCTCATGCGCGGCGAGAGCGGCGCGCTCATCACGATCCAGGACAGCAAGGCCGTCCCGATGCGCTTCGAGGACATCAAGGACGAGGCGACGGGAAAGACGCGCGTCCGCAAGGTCAACATCGACTCGGTCGGCTACCGCATCGCACGCGGCTCGATGATGCGCCTCGAAAAGGAAGATCTCGACGATCCGGGCCTTGCCAATGCATACCGCATGGAGCCGGCAGACTTCAAGGCGCGCTTTGCGTATCTCTTTGAGAATGACGCACAGTCGGAAGAAAAAAAGGACGAGGCGGGAAATTAAGCCTTGACAGTCCGCTTGTCTTGCACTATAATACGATCTTGTCAGTCAGTAATGCGGCTGGTACATATCGCGGGATAGAGCAGTAGGTAGCTCGTCGGGCTCATAACCCGGAGGTCACAGGTTCAAGTCCTGTTCCCGCAACCATCGCGGGGTGGAGCAGTAGGTAGCTCGTCGGGCTCATAACCCGAAGGTCACAGGTTCAAGTCCTGTCCCCGCA
>ERZ772960.238-NODE-238-length-53356-cov-5.128234_pt1 | contig 53356 bp, 40 predicted proteins | sample MGYA00580678_ERZ772960 | MGnify/ENA primary metagenome ERZ772960 (study PRJEB29015, sample SAMEA2737930) | human oral metagenome | biome: human oral; feature: human-associated habitat; material: dental | place: China | collected 2059 ...
TCTGCAAATTATTTTTAATATAGCAAATCCTAAAGTTCAAAGTTCAATGGTCAAAGTTCAAAGTCAAAGCCTCTACACCGCTACGCATGTATGTTTCATGGCAAAGCAATGGGCATTGGTTTCCGATATGCGGCACATTCCCGGACACAATCATGCGTTTTTTGTACGATATTAGAATGTTTTTGTATTATTCTGCCATGAACAATGGGGCGATTTCCCTAATTTTGTCATTCAAAGTTGAACAATTATACAACCTTTTCAGATTAAGACATGAATCGTTTAAGGAAAAACATTACGAAAAAACGCATATTGTCGCTCCTCATGATGTTCACATCGGTGGCGATTTGTGCACAAACTAAATTCTCAGGTGTAGTGAAAGACAACACAGGCGAAGCGATGCCGGGAGTCAGTGTGGTGATAAAAGGCACGAACATCGGTACGGTTACCGACCTGAGCGGAGCCTTTAGCCTGCAGACCGACCGCAAGGAAGCCGTGCTTTCTTTCTCATTCTTGGGCTTCGTTACGCAGGAATTGAAGGCCCAACCGGGCAAGTTGATGACCGTGACCCTGCTGGAAGACAACAAAAGTCTCGAGGAAGTAGTGGTCATCGGCTATCAGGAAGTGAGGAAACGTGACCTGACCGGGTCTGTTTCCAAGGCCGATGTGGGGGCACTTATCAGCACACCTGTGTCGTCGTTCGACCAGACATTGGGTGGCCGTTTGGCTGGAGTTAACGTGTCGTCTAACGAAGGTATGCCCGGAGGAACAATGAACATCGTTATCCGAGGCAACAATTCGCTGACGCAAGAGAACTCACCTTTGTATGTCATCGACGGCTTTCCGGTAGAGGATGCGAGTATTGCAGGGTCTATCAACCCGTCGGATATCGCTTCGATTGACGTGCTGAAAGACGCTTCGGCCACGGCAATTTACGGTGCACGTGGGGCAAACGGCGTCATCATCATCACCACAAAGAACGGCCAAATCGGCAAACCTAAGGTGAATTATGACGGAAGTATGGGTTGGCAAACGGTGACCCGGAAGATCCCAATGATGAATGCTTACGACTTTGTTTCGCTGCAAAAGGAGATGTATTCAAAGACTGTTGACGACACCTACCTATCTCTTCACGACGGAAAGCAGTGGACTTTGGACGATTATCGGAACATTCCGCAATACGATTGGCAGGACATGATCTTCAGAACTGCCCCATTACAGAACCATAATGTGAGCCTCACGGGTGGCAACGAGGGCGTGCGCTACACGGCATCCGTTTCATATTACGACCAAGACGGCGTGGTGTTGAACTCCAACTACAACCGTTTACAGGGCCGATTGGGCACGACCATCAACCATAAGAAGTGGAGAGTGAACCTCAACCTCAACTATTCTCAGGCCCGACGCATGGGACAATCGCCCTCGGCCTCATCTCATTCGGGCATGAACAACCTCTTCTACAGCGTGTGGGGCTACCGTCCTGTGACGCAACCCGGGCTGCCTTTGCAGTCGTTGGTGGAGAATGCGACAGACGACGACGTCAACAATACGACCGATTATCGCTTCAATCCCATCATGTCGTTGAACAACGAATACAACAAACAAACGACAACTTACTTGCAATTCAACGGTTTTGTGGAATACAAACTGACGAAAGAACTGCGCTTAAAAGTGTCGGGTGGCTACACTGATACACGCTTTGACAACGACATGTTCAATAATTCAAAGACCCGATATGGCGGTCGTACGTCGATTGAAAAGGTGAATGCACAGGTCATTCGCACCAAGCGTGCCACATGGTTGAATGAGAATACGCTGACATGGCAGACCAATTTCAACAAGCGTCACTATCTGAATGCGCTGTTGGGTTTCTCACTTCAGAACTCAGACTATGAATATTATCGCTTCAAGACCATTCGCATACCGAACGAAAGCCTTGGAATGGCCGGCATGAGCGATGGAACACCGACGGTGACCCGGTCGGATAAGGCCTCTTGGGCCATGATGTCTTACTTCGGTCGCGCCAATTACAACTACAAATCAAAATACTATGCCACCGCAACAATGCGTGCTGATGGTAGCTCAAAGTTCAGAGGAAAGAACCGTTTTGGCTACTTTCCCTCTGGATCTTTGGCGTGGAACGTCACCGAAGAGAAGTTTATGAAGCCCTTACGCAGCACGATGAACAGCGGAAAACTACGCTTGAGTTGGGGTCTGACGGGTAATAATCGCGTGGGGGAATACGACACCTATGGGCTTTATCAGCTGCTCAAGGACCGCGAAGGCGACCTCGTTTCGCTCGGAAGTGTCCCAAGTGGCGTCTTTCCTTTCAACAACGACAACACCAATGTGGGCATGGTTCCGACCTCAATCCCCAACAAAGACTTGAAATGGGAGACTACAGAGCAATGGAACTTGGGCTTCGATCTTGGCTTCTTCAACGACCGTATCGGGCTGACAGTAGACCTTTACAGCAAGACAACGCGCGATTTGCTGTTGGTATCGAGCCTTCCTTTGTCTTCAGGTTTCGTAAGTGCGACGAAGAATGTGGGCAAGGTTCGCAACCAAGGTTTGGAAATTACGTTGAATACCACCAACATCAAGACCAAGAATTTTGAGTGGACAACGAACTTCAACATTGCTTTCAACCGCAATAAAGTGCTGGCTTTGGCAGACAATCAGACGGCACTGCTCACCGCAGCACAGTTCGATCAGAACTTCAACACGCAGAGTAGCTACATCGCAAAAGTAGGACATTCGATGGGAACCATGTATGGTTACATCTATGAAGGGACTTATAAGTATGAGGATTTCAATAAGTCGGGCGACAGTTATACGCTGAAATCGAACGTTCCTCACTTCGCTTCAGAGGCCAATACACAGCCCGGTATGCCGAAATATCGCGATGTGAACGGCGATGGTGTCATCGATTCGAATGACTGTACGACCATCGGTAACGGACTTCCCAAGCACATCGGCGGCTTTACCAACAACTTCTACTATGGTGATTTCGACCTCAGCGTGTTCTTCCAGTGGTCATATGGTAACGATATATTGAATGCCAACCGGCTGATGTTCGAGAGTTCGTGGAACAAAGCCCGCGAGCTGAACCAGTATGCCAGCTACGCTGAACGCTGGACAGTGGACAATCCGACGAGCAATATTCCAAGGGCTACGTCCTCAAGTTCCAACCGTGTGTTCTCTTCGCGCATCATCGAAGACGGTTCGTTCCTGCGTTTGAAGACCGTGACCTTGGGCTACAGTGTTCCGAAGAAGATGCTTTCGCGCTTCAAAATCGACCGGTTGAGAATCTATTTCGCCGTACAGAACCTGTTCACCCTGTCCAACTACAGCGGTTATGACCCCGAAGTATCCATCAAGGACAGTGCCCTGACGCCGGGATTGGACTTCTCTGCCTATCCGCGTGCACGTAGTTTCAGCTTCGGCATCAACCTTGGTTTCTAATCATATATATAAGTATCTGCAATGAAATTATCTAAATTATCGATCATTATACTGTCGGCAGCCCTGACATTAACTGCAAGCTGCGACTTTCTGGATAAAGAACCGACGCGAACAACGTCGGGAAGCTACTTCAAAAACGAGGCCGAAACGGAGTCATTCCTTAAAGGTGTGTATGCTATTCTGACTCAAACCTCTTTCTATGGCAACGACTATTTCTTCCTTGCCGGCGGAGATGACTTGGAAGCCTACGGCGGTCCGGGTCGTTCTCCGGTCACAAGAGGTTTGATTTGCAACAATGCCAACAGCAGTGACCCTGCGGTTACGGCCTTTTGGTATACGCTTTATGCCGGCATCAACCGTGCAAATATCTTCTTAGAGAGTGTTTATGGGGTTTCGGGACTGCCCGAATCGGCCAAGAAAAGAATGGCCGCAGAGGCTCGGTTCCTGCGTGCTTTCTATTATTTTAACCTCGTTCAGTGCTGGGGAGACGTTCCTTTCAAGACTTCTTCCACGCAATCCGTAGATGGTTTGCAGATTGCACGCACGCCCAAGGAGCAAATCTACGACTTTATCTGCAAGGAGATGGAAGAAAGTGCCGACCATCTCAAGACGGCATCTGAGAACGGTTATCTGCCGGGAAGCGTCACCAAGTCGGTGGCATGGGGCATCTTGGCAAGGGTATACATGTTCCGTGCCGGCGAATGTTTCCGCGATGGCGTGGCACCCGACCCAACCTTGCGCAAAACCTATTTCACAAAGGCCGGCACCTTTGCCCAGAAAGTAATGCATGAAGGGCACACGCTTGCGCCAAACTATTGGGATTACTTCATCGACCAGTGTTCCGACAAGTACAACACGACAGGAAAGGAGAGCATTTGGGAGGCAGAATTCACGGGAAACTACAGCACCGACACCCGAACAGAGGGACGTGTGGGGAATATCATCGGTATTCAGGCTCCCGATTTGTCGAGTAAAGCCGAACTTACCGGCAAGGCTGACCCCGGATTTGGCTATTGTTTCTTTTGGAGCACGCCGAAACTGTATGAGCTCTATGAAGCAAACGGAGACAAGAACCGCATGAATTGGAACATCGCTCCCTTTACTTACACGCAATCCAAGTCGGGAAAAGGCGTTGACGGCCGTATGTTCGAGAAAGGAAAGCGTGATGAAGTGAAGGCACAATACTGGAACAAGTCGTTCAGTTACGGCGATCAGCCTTCCAATGCGAAGTTCGGCGACCGCGAAAAGACCACCGAGACCACGGATTACAGTAGGGCATGCGGCAAATGGCGGCGCGAATACGAACCGGACAAGAAGAATAAGAACTTTACATTGGTCAACTTCCCAATCCTTCGCTATGCCGATGTGTTGCTGATGGTGGCAGAATGCGAGAATGAAGTCAACGGTGGGCCCACGACATTGGCCTATCAATGCATCAACGCCGTTAGACAGCGGGCTGGTATAGCCGTTCTTGCAGGCCTTAATCAGGAAGATTTCCGCACAGCTGTTAAGAATGAGCGCGCCATGGAGCTGTGTTTCGAGATGACACGACGTTTCGACTTGATTCGTTGGGGCGAATTCAAGGCCAATATGAATGCGTTGGTCGCCAGAGCCAAGAATGGAAGCAACTGGACCTTGGGCCCTTCCAACGTCTACACGTATTTTCAAGTGTCGGATACCTATAATTATTTCCCGATTCCATCAAACGAAATGTCCGTCAACAAGGCGATTAAGGACAATAACCCAGGATGGTAGGGAGCAAAAGCGCCTATTTCTCAGTATTCAATTTGTTATCCAATAAATTCAAACGATATGAAACGATATATATATTTATTGATTCCATTGTTGGCCTTCGCCCTTGTCGGTTGTGAAGATGAGCTGGAAGAGAAGGCAGCCTTGGACGTAACGGTTTCGTCCACGGGCAATGTTACATGGGAAGGCAATACAGTTGTCGTCAAGAAAGGCACGCCGTTGACTTTCGATTTCACGGGAAATCCCGACTTCATTACTTTCTTTAGTGGGGAATCCGGCCGTAAATTCATCTATCGGAAGCGCGATCAAGTGGCATTAGAAGACATTGTGTCGTCTAAACTGAGCTTTTCCGTCTGGTATCAATATGGTAATGCCGCCACTTCGGTCAATCTGTTGAAGCTGTATCTCTCGGAAACGTTCCCGGGACTCGCTAAAAACAAATTTGAAGCAGACTCCGTTCTGGTTGAAGGCTTTGCATGGAAGGACCTCGTTGACCCTTCCAAGATGCCAACAGCACCCAGTAATGCAGCCAATGCAACGCATTTCGAAGTAGACTTCACGCCTTATCTCGGCAAACGCATGACAATTGCGGCCTGTTATAAGCCTGTTTCCAACGCAGCTGCACAGCCGCGCGTGAATATCGTAGGCATGAAAATCGTCAACACCATGAAAGACGGGACGACTTCGACCCTCTTTGCCGGCGATTTCAACTTTACGCCCATCAACATGATGTGTCATCACCGCTTGAATGACCAACGTTCGATGACAGTTAACCGTGAATACGGCTCAGTTACCAACAGTACGAGCGGTATATGGAACCTTTCGGGGGCCACAAAAGGTGATTTCTTCATTCATAGTTCCAACAGTGGGGCCAAACTGAAATACAGTTGGCTCGTCTCAAACATGATTTTAGCCAATGCCTGCTCGCCGGATTACGGGCAACCCATCAAGAATGTGACGGAGGGAACGTCCTCTTATACCTATATATATAAGACTGCGGGTACCTATAAGGCTACTTTCGTGGCAACAAACAGCAACTATAAGGCCGAGTCGCAGGTGTTGCGCGAATTGAACATCAAGGTGGTTGAATGACGATATGAAGCAAGTAGAATTGGTACGAATGGCAATAGCGGCATGTTGTCTGGCGTTTTCGTCAGCAATACATGCCCAATTGTACCATGATTCCCGCATGTTCTCGTTTGAAAATGCCAAGGAACTGCAATATATTAAGGTGGAGAAATCCGCTGTTACGCTTTCCGACAAGCATTTCAAGAATGGAAAGAAGTCGCTGGAGTGGAGCTTTCAGGCTGGAGGGGTGCTGAAAATCGACAAAGACTTACAATTTGAGCCTCGCAAAACTGATGGTTTGGACAACTATCTCTCTGCTTTCATCGTTTGGGTCTACAATGAAGCCCCGTTATCTGGGAAATCTTTGGTCTTTCAGTTCTGCAAACAAGGGAAAGTATGCACGTCGTTTCCCATGAACCTCAACTTCAAAGGCTGGCGAGGAGCGTGGGTCTGCTACGAACGTGACATGAAAGGAAACGCAGAACCCGGCATGGACGAAATCAAAATCAAGGCCCCCGATACGCAGGGCAGGCTGTATATCGACCATTTGATAACGGCTATCAAGGTAGATCCACGCTATCAGACCGCAGATGAGCAGCTTCCGTTTGTTAATCCCAAGACGACGAACGACTGGTTGCAGGTGTTGAAGCATTCAAAACTGCAGCCCGACATCGCCTTGACCCCTGTGACGGAACAGCAAAGCAAGGCTATGCAGCAGATGGAAAAGCGGTTCCGCAGCCTCGTTTATACGCCTGCGAAACTCTATCCCAAGCAGATGGAAACCCTTCGGGATAAGTTCGATGTCTATAAAATAAGGGAAAAGAAAGGCAATATCACGGGAATGCCCATTTGGTTTGTGCGCCATGCGGAGGCCTACGAGCGCATGATACCGGGCTGGGACAAGGAAATTCTGACGCGTACCGGCTTTGAAATGAACGATTATTTCAAGCTTATGCAACAGATTGCCGTGGCTTATAACAATGCCACAGCAGAAGAAGACAAGAAAGAATTGCAAGGAATGTTCCTCTTGATGTATGAACATATCACCGACCAAGGCGTGACTTGGGGTTCATGTTGGGGCAATATCCACCATTACGGCTACAGTCTTCGCAGCATGTACATCGCATATTTCCTGATGAAAGACGTACTGAAGGCCGCTGGAAAGCTGTCCGAAGCCGTAGCCACCATGACATGGTACTCGCAATTGAAGCAACTTTATGTCAAACCCACGGTCAACGGCATGGATATGGACACGTTTAACACGGCTTCCATCGGCTGTATGGCAAGCATTCTGCTGATGGATGACTCGCCAGAGAAGCTGCAATACGTCCGTTCCTGCTCTCGTTGGTTGGATTGGGGCTGCCGTCCTGCTCCGGGTTTAATGGATTCTTTCAAGATAGATGGGTCTGCTTATCATCATTGTAACAACTATCCTGCTTACGCCATTGGTGGATTGAACGGTGCCACACAGATGATTTACATCTTGAGCGGAACCGAGTTTGCAGTCGGAAAGCTGGCACATCAGACGGTGAAGAACGCGCTTTTGGCTATGCGTTTCTACTGTAATAAACTGCATTTTCCACTTTCCATGTCAGGCCGTCACCCTGATGGGAAGGGCCATCTCACCCCAATGCATTACGCTTATATGGCTTTATCGGGGACACCCGACGGCAATAAGCCTGTCGATGTGGACATGGCGGCGAGCTTCATGCGCTTGGTTGAGCACACGACATTGCCCAAAGAAAAACAGCTTTGCAGGCAGTTTGCAGCGCAAGGTGTCCGACCAGAGGCGGCTCCTCAGGGCAATCTGTCCTTGGGTTATGCCTGTGCTTCAATACAACGCAGAGGAAATTGGTCGGCAGTGGTCCGTGGTATGAGTCGTTACCTGTGGAGTAGTGAACACTATACGAACGAGAATCAGTTCGGTCGTTATCTGGGTTATGGCAGTTTGTTCCTGATGACTGCACCTCAAAACCAGGACGTTACCCCGACGACAAGCGGCTGGCAGGAGGCCGGTTTCAACTGGAACCGCATTCCGGGTGTCACAAGTTTGCATCTGCCTTTGGCCGATTTGAGGGCAAAGATACGCAATGTCGATTTGCATTCGGGCGTGGAGGAGATGCTTTTCTCTGACGAAGCCTTCGCAGGCGGGCTCTCACAGCAAGGCAGCAATGGGAACTTCGGCATGAAGCTGCATGAACACGACAAATACGATGGCTCTTTCAGGGCCCGTAAGTCCTATCATTTCTTCAACGATGTCATTGTCTGCCTCGGAAGCGACATAGAAAACAACGACAAACAACACGATACCGAGACCACGATCTTCCAGTTGGCAGCCCCTGATGTGCAGGTGCAAGCTTATTGGAAGGCCTATCAAGGCGACGGAAAAACATGGTTAGACCATTTAGGAACGGGATATTACAGTCCCAACTCCGCCACTTTTACGGGCCTTGTCAGCCAGCAGTCGCGCGACAACGACACTGATAAGCCCAACGAAGGCATGTGGGCTTCGCTCTATATCGGCCATGGGAAGGCTCCTCGGAACGGCAGTTACGAGTATGCCGTGCTCCCTAATACGACTCCGGAACGGCTGAAAGCTTTCGAAATAACGCCCACATACACCGTCATTCAACGGAATAGAGACGCCCATATCGTGCGTTCTGATGCCACGAAGTCACTCTCCTATGTTCTCTTCGAGACCCCGAAAGGACTCCTTCCCGGCGGTCCGTTGCTGCAAACCGACACCACTTGCCTTGCCATGATACGTCAGGTAGGCAAGGAAAAGATGGTACTGACGGTCGCACAACCTGACCTTTCACTGTATCAAGGGCCCGCTGACGACATCTATAAAGATGGAAAACGTGTAGAAAGAAGCATTTACAGCCGCCCTTGGATCAAGAACCCAAGCCGCGAAATACCTGTAACCGTGACGCTGTTGGGCAAATGGAATTTTAAACAAAACGATAATATAAGACTGATTGACCGGACTAACAAGACCACCATCATTGAAGTGAGGTGTAAAGATGGACTGAGTTACGATATCGAACTAAACAAACTATAACATGAAAATAAGAAAATTGCTGCTCGCAGCAGGAGTTTTTCTGCTGACTCCGGCCCTTTGTATGGCCAATCAAGGGAATGTATGTAACACCATGAGCGAAGATATCGTCTTTGCATCACGGCAATATTCGTTGATGCTTGACCAAATTGGCCGAAAAGGTGCCGTCCGTATCCCCAAAACCATCGACAAGATGAGCCGCATGGTGTATATTCCGACCGATGATTGGTGCTCGGGTTTCTTCGCAGGAAGCCTGTACTACCTCTATCGGTTGACCAATGACAAGTCGTGGTTGCAACAATCCAAGCGCTTCACCGAGGTGTTAGACTCCATACAATACCTGAAGTGGCACCACGATGTCGGCTTTATGATAGGTTCAAGTTACTTGAATAACTATCGGTTACAGCCCACCAAGGCATACAAGAAAGTTATCATTCAGACCGCAAAGTCGCTTTGTACCCGCTTCCGGAAGGGGGCCGGAGTCATTCAGTCATGGAATACTGACAAGGGATGGCAGTCGAAACGCGGCTGGACATGCCCCGTCATCATCGACAATATGATGAACCTTGAGCTGCTGTTCGAGGCAACCCGCCTGAGCGGAGACTCCACTTTCTGGAATGTAGCCATTGCCCATGCCGATGCAACGTTGAAGAATCAGTTCCGTCCGGACGGCAGTTGCTATCATGTAGTCGATTATAATCCGACGACAGGTGAGGTGCTTCACCGGCAAACGGCACAGGGATATGCTGACAACAGTGCTTGGGCAAGGGGACAGGCATGGGCTGTTTACGGCTATACTACCTGCTATCGGTACACACGCAACAAGAAATACTTAGACAGGGCCGTTGCTTCTTTGAACTTTATCATGCACAACAAGAACCTTCCCGACGACCTTGTGCCCTATTGGGACTTTGATGCACCGAACATACCCAACGAACCTCGCGATGCTTCGAGTGCTGCCTGCGTGGCCTCCGCCCTGTATGAAATGAACGAATATCTGCCGGATAGCGGCTATGCGACGCTCGCTGACAGGATCATGCAGTCGCTTTCGACACCCGAATACCGTGCACCATTAGGCAAGAACGGCTGTTTCTTGCTGATGCACTCTGTGGGAAGCATTCCACATAACAATGAGATTGATGTCCCATTGAACTATGCCGACTACTATTTTCTGGAAGCCTTAACGAGAAGAAAATGAAAAACGGAAAGTTGTTTTTAGGTGCCTTGGCCTTGAGTCCGCAGATGATGTGTGCTGCGGGCGGTCAAACCACGCGTCCGAATGTCGTCTATGTGTTCCCCGATCAGTTCCGTAACTGCGCATTGGGGATATGGCAGCGTCCCGGTTACGCTGAACATGTGAAGTTCAAAGGCGACCCTACGTATACGCCTCGCCTGAATCAGTTTGCCCATGAGGCCGTCGTTCTGACCTCGGCCATGAGTAATTTCCCGCTAAGCAGCCCACATCGCGGCAGTCTGCTCACCGGTATGTATCCCAACCGTAGCGGCGTTCCCGTCAATTGTAACTCTACTCGACCCTTCAGTTATATCCGTCAGGAGACAATATGCATGGGCGACGTGTTCAAAGCGGCCGGTTACGACTGCGGATACATTGGAAAGCTGCACGCCGACCGCCCCGAAAGGAACGATCCTGACCGTCCCGGCCACTATGTGGAGGACATTATGCCCGTTTGGGACGCCTATACTCCGGCCGAACGGCGGCACGGTTTCAACTTCTGGTACGCTTATGGCACCTACGATGTACATAAGAATCCGCATTATTGGGACACAAACGGCAAGAAACATGAGCCGCATGAGTGGTCTCCCTTGCACGAAGCGAAGGTCGCCGCAGACTATATCAAGAACAAAAACGGGGTCAGAGACGCCAAACGCCCATTCTTTTTGATGGTCGCCATGAATCCTCCTCACAGCCCATATCGGTCAGAAGCCGACTGTATGCCCGAGGACTACGCCCGCTATAAGGACCGTCCTATCGACAGTCTGCTGGTGCGTGACAATGCCGACCGAACCATGTTAAAGACCCGTTCGGCTGCTTTCTACTTCGCATCTGTCACAGGTGTGGACAGAGCTTTCGGCAAAATATTGGACGCTTTGAAGGAAGCGGGCCTCGAAAAGAACACGATTGTGGTCTTTGCTTCTGACCATGGAGAAACCATGTGCAGCCAAGGTACGGAGGATCCTAAGAACTCTCCCTATGCCGAATCAATGAACATACCTTTCATGGCACGCTATCCCGGAAGGCTCACTCCACGGGTCGACTCGCTATTGCTGTCGTCTCCGGACATTATGCCGACCCTTCTCGGACTGGCAGGCTTGGGAAACAAGGTGCCCCACAGCGTGCAGGGACGCGACTATTCGGCTTTGTTCATCAACGGGAAAGCCGCAGTGAAGCGGCCCGATGCCGCACTCTACATTCAGAATATGGACGGAACAAAGAACGCAGAAGGCATCGTCAGCGATTATTTCCCTTCCGCCCGAGGCATCAAGACCAGCCGTTACACACTGGCGTTCTATATCAATAGGAAACACAAACGCGTGAAAACACTCTTCTTCGACGACTGGAACGACCCTTATCAGTTGCATAATATCACCCCGACCGACCGACCGATAGACTATGAAAAGCTTTGCTTGAGATTGGGAGAGTTGCTGCATGAGATCGACGACCCATGGTACAAGCAAGGCATATTAAACGAAATCTTAAAATATAAGAAATGAAACACAACAAGAAACTATGGCTCATGGGCTGCTTGATGGCTGCTTTGCCTGTCTGTGCGCAAGGGCCTTACACCACGGCATGGAATGAATTTGCCACGAATTCCAAGGATAACGTGTTGTTGGATTTCTCGTATGCGGGCTATAATCACGGCCTTTCACTTCCGCCCGAAAGCTATCCGGGCTACACCGTCTATAATGTCATGGACTATGGAGCCGTTCCCAACGATGGAAAATCGGACAGACAGGCTTTGGAAAAGGTTATCAAGAAAATCGGATATAACGTGAAAGCCCACGCCATCATCTATTTTCCGGAAGGAGAATTCATTCTTCATTCCGAAGAAGATGACGTCATAGACGCTGCTACCAACAAGAAAAAGTCGGTCCGTATCAATCTGGCTGCGAACGATGTCATACTGAAAGGCGCCGGACGTGACAAGACTTTCCTCACCATGACAGCCCCAATGCTGCCGGCAGATGAGAAGATTCTCTATAGCTCTCCGTCGATGTTGGGTCTCTTGAACTATGGGACAAAGACCCCGAAAAGCTATGCTACGGTCGTTGGGACCGCTGCCAAGAACACGTTCAAGGTCAAAGTAGACGACACCAGCAAGCTGACTGTAGGCCAATGGGTGCGTCTCTACATGAAACCGAATAAAGATCCTTTGGTTATCAAGGAGGAACTCCAAGGCAGAACGCCCGAAACAACAATGACCAACCTCACGCAAAGCGGCGTGACGGTCGTTGATTACCATCAAATCAAAGCCATTTCGGGCAATGAAGTGACCTTTGAAGAACCCATTATGCATGCCGTCAAGCCGAGCGACGGCTGGGAACTCACCGAATATCGCCATTATGAAGGGCTGGGAATAGAAGATGTGACGTTCCGAGGCAAAGCCAATCCGCACTTCAAGCACCATGGTTCTTGGAACGATGACGGAGGTTACAACATTCTCGACTTCATTCGGCTCGTCAATTCATGGCTGCGGCGTGTCTCTTTCGAGAGTGTCAGCGGCTGTGCCACCTTTCAAGACTGTGCAAACGTTGTGTGCTACGATGTGGAAATCAACGGAAACAGAGGCCATTCTGCTGTCCGCATGGCGAGTTCGTCACGCGGATTGATAGCCAATGTCTATGACCACAGCGACGGTTACATGACGAGTGACAAGAACTTCAAGGACCATCGCGTGGGACTGGGCCAGTTTCATGCCTGCGGTGTGTCGAAACCGAGCATCGGAAACGTCATTTGGAACTGTCAATGGGGCAGCGATGCCTGTTTCGAAAGCCATGCGACACAGCCGAGGGCAACGCTCTTCGACTGCTGCAAAGGTGGTTTCATGCAATTGCGTATGGGTGGTTCGCTGTCACAGATGCCCAATCATTTGGACGACCTCACGATATGGAACTTCGAATGCACGACGACCAACCCTCAAGATTTCCCATTCTCGTGGTGGGAAACCGTACGTTCCATCTGGTATAAGTCGTTACCGCCCACCGTTGTGGGCTTCCATGGAGCGCATATCCCGTTTGTCACCGAACAGATGAAGCGAAACGAGGCCCAAGGACAGGCCGTCAACCCTCGCTCGCTCTATGTGGCACAGTTGGAGAAACGCTTGGGTCGCATTCCTGATTGGATAAAATCGTGGATGGCGAACGTACAAACGGCCAAGACAACATGGGACTTCACGGTGATGTCGACAGAAGACAAGGTCTTGTTTGAGCAGGATACCAATTGGAACAAGGGGCAGGATGCCGGCCGCAACTATTATATCAACCAGCAAGCCTTGGGCGTTTCGAGCGGTTCCAAGAAGATTTTGCCCAAGGATATCAAGAAATATACGACCCCGATTTCAGTAAACGGCAAGGAACCGGAATGTACGAAGCGATTGCGTTTCGGCGTATATGTGAACGATGTCTGCAAGATTCTTGGCCCCGGAAAGCTCATGCTCTGTTGCGACGAGGGCTATCGTGTGCTCCGATTGAACGCGAATGCCATTGCTATTCTTATCCCTGATTGCAAGAAGGGCCAGCAAATCATTGTTCATAGCAAGTCGGCTTCGAGCCAAGATGCACGCTATCTCAAGGCCGTTTCCAATCTGGATATCGTGAAAGGTTTCGCAGCTCCCGACGATCCTTCACTCGTTCAGGAGAGCATCGGCAAGGTAAAAGCCGACGGAGATGTGTTGCTGACGACCGTCAACGGCAACTTTCTCTATGACATTATCGTGAAAGATGCGTCGGGAAACGTCGTAACCACCGGGCTCACGGAGCTGATTTGCGAACACCGAACACCGAAAATCGACGCGATATATAACCTGCAAGGCCAACAAGTTGGCACAACTTATAAAGGAATTGTTATTAAAAATGGAAAGAAAATCATTCAGCAATAGTCGCTCAAAGCGGGCAGGAAGCTGGCTCGTTTGCGCCATGTTCGCACTCCCGATGGCCGTTCATGCACAGTCAATCGACCTCGTTGTCAGCAATCCCACGCCCGTTCAGCGTGTGCAAGTAGTTGAGGTCGATGCCAAAAAGGTATATCAACGTCTGGGACGCGCCTACGGTTCGCCCCTCATCGTGCGCAATGTATTCAAGCAACAAGTGGTCTATCAACTCACCGCCGACAGTCTTTTGCTCGTCGAAGCGGCTGTTTCTCCACAGCGAAAAGCCGTGTTTCACATCACTTGCGGCATGCCCCGCGCCTTCCAATCGGCCGTAGACGGGCGGCTATATCCGTGGCGTGTGGATGATTTCGCATGGGAAAACGATCGCTGTGCCTACCGTGCTTACGGTCCGGCCTTGCAGCAAACGGGCGAGAAAGCCTTTGGTTTCGACGTTTGGTTGAAGTCGGTCCCCGGGCTCGTCGTGGCCGAACGCTATGCCAAAGTGTATGAAGCCAATCAGGAAGAAAAGCGACTTCGCAGCCTTGGAAAGCAGCAAGAGGCCGACAGTATCAGCCTCAATAACTCGCTACATCGCGACCATGGCAACGGACTCGACTGCTATAAAGTGGGTCCGACGCTGGGTTGTGGGGCCCCGGCGCTGATGATTGGCGACAGCATTGTCATGCCTTACTGCTTCAAGGAATACCATGTGCGCGACAATGGGCCCCTGCGTTTCAGTGCAGAATTCATCTATCTGCCTGTGAATGTGAACGGAGAAACCGGCTTAATTGAGCATCGTTTAATCACACTCGACAAGGGATCGAGCTTCAATCGCATCACCGTTTGGTATGAAAACCTGCGCCATCGGCAGAAGTTCTGTGCCGGATTTGTCGTCCACGACGCCGGTAAAGAGACGGTCCGGCTGGGCAATGACTACGTGCAATACGCCGATCCGACCGACAATCCCGATGGACATAACCTCCAAATCTACGTGGGTGTGCTCTTTCCCAACGTGAAATCGCGACCGCGCATGCTGCAAAATACGCGCTTGTGTAAAGGCGTTTCGGGGCATGCCGTGTGCGAAACGACCATTAATCCACATGAGAAACTCACCTATTATTTCGGTGCTGGCTGGCCGGGATCGGGCATCAGAGACCAAAAAGCATGGCAACATGAAATCGAATATTTCTGCTCTACCTTGAAAGAACCCTTGAAAACAAACCTCAAATAAAATATATTACGGCAAAGCACGTTAGGATAACGTAGGCTTTGTGCTTGGAAACAAACTTCAAATAAGACATATCGGTGTTCGAATCACGCTTCTTTTGCAAGCGCATCAGGCGGATTTGAACACGCCCTTAGCCTCCTGACATGCAGAAGCGTTGCTGTATCATCCCTCCTTTTATGCAGTAACAACATGGAAGGAGGCTTTTTTATGCCTGCAAATTCCCTCATTTTACGAATCAATACGGCCATAAAAGGGCTGTAGGGATATTGACTTTGAACATTGAATTTTGAAGTCAACAAATCCTAAAGCTCAAAGTTCAAAATTCAATGTTCAAAGGGACATGCAACTTGTCCACTCATCTACTCGTCAACTGTCAACCGAATTGATAATCAACGGTTTATATCTTGCATTCCAATTTCAGCCATTTTGTGCGCCAATCTCACCCATATTATCGTGCAATATGGGCCATATTAGCGCATAAAATGGCTGAGATTGAAAAACGATTTAGGCGAGGCTGTGGGCTCTACCGCCTGAGGCGCTGGTTCAATTGCACAATGGCGGGCACAAGCAGGCACAGCGAGAAGAAGACGTAGAGGGCCATAATCATCGGTCTGCCGCCTGAAAGTTGGCTCAAAGTTGCCTCTTCCGAGCCCGGAACAAGGTTGGCCATGACGTAGACAATGGTGTTGTTGACCCAGTGAAGCACGATGCCCGGAATGATGCTTCCTGTGCGATAAAACAGCCAACCGAGGAATAATCCGAGCATGAATGCGTGCACGAACTGGGCCGAATTGCCGTGAACGGCACCGAAAGCGGCTGCCGACAGGACGATGGCTACCCAATGTTTGCCGCCGAAAAGGTTGAGCAGACTGCGAAGAATGGCCCCGCGGAACACCATTTCCTCGGCCAATGGGGCAAGAATGCCAATGGCCACGTAACCCAACGGCTGGTGCATCATGCGCGTGAACAGCAGTTGTAACTGTTCGGGAAGCTCCACTTTCAACAGCTCTTCAAGCCCCGCAGCGGGAATGATGAGGCCGATTGTGGCGACAGCTACCCACGTTAAGGTGGCCCAAGGGCGTGAAACAAGATAGGCACGTGACCTCGATACCCAGCCCAACTTGATGAAAAGGGCGATGACAATGAGGCTGCCGATGATGGAAGATGCGATGTTGAGCGTTACGTTTTGGGTGAGAATGTTTCCAAAATCCTGCTGGGGATCGGGATTGAAGTGCATATAACCGACCACAAGAATCAAGGGAATGGCAAGCTGAATGAAGACGAATGTGACGAGATACAGCAGTGTATCAAGTATTGTTTTGCCTGTTTTGTTCATTATTCTGTTTCGTTTTTGAGTTGTTCTTTTATTTGTAAACGGTCTTTCCGAAGCTGCTCTGCCAGTTCAAACGCGTTGTTGAACCGCCTCTCTTCGCGGATACGGTGGACGAAAGACACGTGGATTTGCTTGTTGTAGAGGTCGCCGTCGAAGTCGAAAAGGTGCACTTCCTGCGTCAATTTCTGGCCTTCGAACGTGGGACGTGTGCCGATATTCATCATACCATGGTGCACTTCGGCATCGTTTTCAAGCTTTATGGTCACGGCATATACGCCCGGTTCGGGCGTGAGTTGGCCGCTTTCAGACGTGTCGATGTTGGCTGTCGGGAAGCCTATCTTGCGACCTTGCCCGTAGCCATGCACCACTTTACCGACAAAGGTGTAAGGATAGCCGAGGCATTGGCGGGCCATTTCCACCTCGCCGGCCTGTAGGAAAGACCGAATGACCGATGAACTGACGTTGACACCATGCAGAAGAAAGGCCTCGGAATGAACGACTTCGATGCCTAATTCGTGGCCGTATCGCGCGTAATCGTCGAACTTTTCCTCGCGGTTATGGCCGAAACGGTTGTCGTAACCGATGATGAGCAGCTTCACTTTCAGCCGGTCGCAGAGCACTTGTTGCATGAATTCAAAGGCCGAAAGGCGTGCCATTGCCTCGTCGAAATGCAGCACGGCGGTGTTGTCGACGCCTGTTTTCGAGAGCAACAGCAGCTTGTCTTCGAGCGTAGTCAGCAGTTGTGGCACGTAGTTGCTGTGCAAAACCTGTCGCGGATGACGGTCAAACGTGATCACGGTTGAGGCAAATCCGCCGGCTTTTGCAGCTTCTTTGACCTGCTTGATGAGGAACTGATGACCCCGATGTACGCCATCGAAGAAGCCGATGGTGGCTACGCAGGGCGCAATGGCGTTGTTTTCCTCACTTAAAAATATTGTGTTCATAACCTTGAGTTCCTTTGAGTGTGGGGCAACAGTGGGCATGTGGGCCCCTGACTGCAATGGGCTTATGCCGCAATTTTATGCAAAGATAGTCTTTTTTTCCTGATTTCTTTCGCCATTTATTTGGTTTTCTCCTCAAAACCCACTATCTTTGCACGCGAATCATCAGTTTCCCGGACTTGTAGCTCAGTTGGTTAGAGCAACAGACTCATAATCTGGAGGTCCCAGGTTCAAGCCCTGGATGGCCCACATGCAGTAAAGGGGATATGCCGAAACGGGCATATCCCCTTTTTTTACCCCAATTGGTGGGGTGATATTACTTTGCGGCATAGATTTGTAACTTTCCACTCTGTTTTTATGATGATTCTTTAGTATCTGATGCTCAAAAGTTTGGGATGGTAATTTCTATCCCTAATCGTTCATGAGACCGTTTATCTGCCATTTTATAGGGATGATATCATTTCCTGTACAGACCCTCATGGCCGATTTGGGTTTTGGGGTGTAAAGTTACGGATGATAAGTCGGCATTCGTACCCTGTACAGATGCCGTTCATACGTGGCACAGGTGGCGTTTGTACAGGGAAAGGTCGGTAATCTTTCTCGGCGCAAATCGCATTGCCGATGTAAGCAAGGTAAGTGCCGTAGGTGCGAAAGACCGTTTGCCGCATGCAACATTGTGCATTAGAATACGCTCTTCCCACAAAATAGAAGGGAGGGTGATGGGATTATCTCATGCTTTTCTTTCTGTAAAGGTGATGCTGTCAAATAAAATGTGTAACTTTGTAAGCATAAATGATAATTGAAAACTTATATATTATGAAAAGAAAAAGATTTGCAGGTTTGCTGCTGACCTTAGTATGGGCGTCGGCAACTGCATGGGGACAAGGTCCTCATGGAACCGGTACCTACTATGCCTCGGCCGACGGAAAGAAGGGGCAAGGATTGAAAACGGAACTCTCTGCCATCATAGGTCAAGGAGTGAAGGATTTAGGTTATGGTGGCCTATGGAATGCTTATCGTACCACTGATGTCAGAGCTGATGGCAAGATATGGGACATGTATTCCAGCACTACAAGCTATGACCCTGTGACCGGACATGCCGGAAACTATAGGAAAGAAGGCGATATGTACAACCGCGAACACTCCATTCCGCAGAGCTGGTTTAGGAAAGCTTCACCCATGAAATCCGACCTCTTCCATGTTTATCCCACCGATGGATATGTGAACAATAAGCGCAGTAACTATCCCTTTGGCGAAACCAACGGCGAGATATATCAATCTAATGGTGGACACAGTAAGCTCGGAGCCTGTACGACTGCCGGGTATTCGGGCACGGTGTTCGAGCCGGCCGACGAATACAAGGGCGATTTTGCGCGTACCTATTTCTATATGGCCACCCGTTATGAGAATGAGATAAGCACATGGGGTGGCGGTGTCTTCGGTCATGGCACCTATCCGGGCATTGCCGATTGGGCATTGAAGATGTTTATCCGTTGGGCAAAGAACGATCCCGTAAGCGAAAAGGAAATCAAACGAAACAATGAAGTGTACAAATTACAGCACAACCGCAATCCTTTCATCGACTATCCCGGGTTGGAACAGTTTATCTGGGGCGACAGCGTGAACGTAGTTTTCCGTTATACGAATTCGGAAACACCGCCCACGCCTCCTAAACCTAATCCCAATCCCGATGACCCAATAACGCCACCCGCCGGTACACAGGTGTTCAAGAAGGTGACCTCTGCGGCTGACCTGCAGGCAGGTCGCACTTATCTCATCGTACACGAGACCGGCAGCAAAGCCCTGTCTGCTGCCGAAGCAAATCGCTACAGAAAAGTGGCTCCCGTGACTATCAATAGCCAAACCATCACGACAGAAACGGGCGTGGCTGGCAAACCTTATATGCTGACATTGGGAGGTACAGATGGTGCTTATACCTTTTATGATGCCATAGGTGGCAAATATCTGTCGTACTCCGGCTCATCCAATGGCATCTACACTGCCGATGCAGCCACTTCGACAGAAGCACAATGGAGTATAACAATCGAGGCCGATGGCACCGCGCTCATTAAGAGTGCCGCTGTACCCGGCCGTGCCATTTTCTATAATCCCCATTCTCCGAGGTTTGCTTGCTATACCTTAACCAAGAGCATGGATGCAGTAACCCTCTATGTGAATGCACCGGTAACAGCCATTCATCCGCTGCTAACAACAGACGATGCCCTTGTTGATGTCTATGGAATAGACGGGCGTAAGGTGCGCCATGGCGTAAAACAAGGCGATGCTTTCAGAGGATTGTCACAAGGTATCTATATCGTAGGTGGAAAGAAATACATCGTCAGATAACGACAATGCCATATATAAACCATAAGCGGAGGTGCCTCTATTGAGAGCCTCCGCTATTTACCCCCAATCGACCATGAGAGCCTCTTAGGAAGCTGTGTCATCCCTATAGAAATGGTATATAAGTGTCTCATGGTCGATTGGGGGTTATTAAATCTTATACTTGTTTTTCTTCTTGGCACGATGCGGAACAATGCTCCCCGGCATGCCGAAATCCGAACTGCTGCGTGCCACACCGCGATATTGCCTCCACCGTTGTTTTATCTTATATACATAGTCGGCAGTCTCAGTGCCACGCATATAGCCGTATTTTACCACGGGGTCTCGATAGTATCGCGGGTCACTTAGTTTGAGCACAAAGTCGGAGACATCGCCCCACTGATACCTGTTCTTGCCATGTTTAGTTGCCAATGCCATGGCATCGCGTATATGCAGATAGCCCCCGTTGTAGCTGCCCAATACGAAATGAATACGCTCCATCCTGTCGGGCACATCGCGGAACTTATCACTCAATTCCTGTAGGTAGCGGACGGCAGCTGCAATGTTGGCTTCCGGCTCGTAGAGTTGCGCATGCGGAAGTCCCAAATGAGTGGCTGTAGAGGGGAGAATCTGCATCAATCCGCATGCACCAGCCCATGATTGAGCTTTCGGATCGAAGCAGGATTCCTGATAACATTGTGCTGCCAACAGTCGCCAATCCATCCTTGCCACAGGCGCATACATCATAAACAAACGGTCGTATTTCGAGATGATACCACCGGCACGATTGAGCATGGGGGCATAGACATGACGTCGCACGGTCTGCATGGTCAGCAACTGCCGTTCCTCACGTCGCGCCTCTGCAAGCAACTGCGGACGGAACCAATGATTCAGACTATCTGCGAGCGCATGGTTTTCGGGGTTTACTGCCCACTGTACCTGCCCCTTTTCGGTATAAGGCCCGCAGAAATTCAGTTTACCTTTCATGCTTTTAGGCAATGGAAAGGCGATGACATCGGCATCGCCCCGCTCCAATCGTTTCACCATTTCAAGCGTATCTTTACATAACTCCACACGCAGCGAAACGCCTATCTTCTGCGCAAATTTCTCACACAGCAGATATTGCGTACCCATGCCTCGACCACGGTAATCATAGTAGGTGTCGGGGCCGGAGAGCGTCAGCATAATCATCTCGCCATTGTCAATCATATCATCGAGTGTAAAACCCTTATCGGTCGTGATGGAATCGGTAATATCCACCCGTCCCCAAGGGGTAACGACTGCATCCTCTTTCTTCTTAGTACAAGAAAGAAACAAAAGGGCGAGCAACGATAATAATAAAGCAAAAGATTTCATCTGATAACCATTTCAATGGGCAACTGTTCTCGCAGTCCCGCACTTGCGAATCAGCTGCAAAAGTACAACATTTCTTTGGATAGTCTCATCAAAAAGGTTACTTTTGCAGCAAATTCATCGGATAACACCGAGACTCAAAGCACGCAATCAATGAAAGATTTACAGAAATGGGCAAGACCCTGTATTTGGAAACTTGCCGAGCAGAATCGCTCCGAAGAGAACCGTATTCGACCGAGAGCCGGTATATTGCTTGATGCGAATGAAAGTCCGTATCATACGCTGCTGAATCGTTATCCCGACCCCTCACAGCACAGACTACGGGAAGCCGTGTCGCGACTGAAAGGTGTGTCATCTGACGAGCTGCTTATGAGTAACGGAAGTACCATGATAGTAGATTTCTTGTTTCGTTGCTTTTGCCGGCCAGGCATTGATAACGCCATGAGTTTTGCACCTACTGCACCTTTATATGCCCGCTATGCTGCCATCAATGAAGTGGAATACCGCACTGTGCCACCTGATGCCGGCTATCAGTTGAATGCTACGCGACTGTTAACTGCTTGTAATGACAGGACAAAGCTCGTATGGCTGTGCTCGCCCAACAATCCTACGGGCAACAACCTCAATCGTAAAGAGATGGAGCGAGTGATAGCCGGTTTTGATGGCATCGTGGTTGTAGATGAGCGGTATGCAGACTTCTCTATGCAAAAAACATTCCGGAGTGAGATACATCGCTATCCTAATCTCGTAGTACTCAACTCGATGAGCCATGCTTGGGGTTGTGCAGCCCTTGGTCTGTCGATGGTTTTCGCACGAAAAGAACTTATCGACTTTTTCCTTTGTGCAGGATTCACTTCCCCCGTTAGTCTTTCTGTGGAGGAGAAGATAGTCGAACGATTCGAAGACCCCTATGAAGTAGAACGTTGGGTGAAGTTGCTCTTACAAGAGAGAAACAGACTGATGGAGGCATTCCGATTGCTCCCTGTATGTGAAGAGGTATTTCCATCAGACGCAAACTTCTTCCTTGCTAAAATGAAAGATGCTCAACGGATCTACACCTATTTAGCAAACAAAAATATCATGGTGAGTAATCAATCAATGACACCCCATTGCGAAGAATGCCTAAGAATCACGATTGGAACGCGTACTGAAAACACAGAACTACTATCTGCTCTCAGGCAATTTGAGTAGCATGCAGTGATGCAACCTCAACTTTTCTGCTCACTATAGAAATAAAGGATGGTTTTAGATGTTGCACAGTTGCCGATAAGGACACGTAGCACAAATGCGCGGGTTGTCAGTCGGTATGAATGGTATAGATGGCTCATATATCTCGGTGAGTACCTGCATGAATCGCGTTTCGTATTCTTCAGCATAGTCACGCACATCTGCAATTCGTTCTTTACCGAAGAATAGGGTAGGGTCGTAGTTATCAGCCCCGCTATGCTGTATAAATAATAAGGCAGGACTGACGGGCAGGTCATCGGGATTATACTCTTTCGACGTGCGCACAATGAGTGAATATAAGAGTGTTTGCAGGTAGTAATCACTGTGCTTGGTGAGAATCTTCGTCGTATCAAACACTTCCTCTACATCAGACAGTCGAGGTTGTTGTCCACTTCCCGTTTTGTAATCGACCACGCGTAGGAGGACTCCGCCTTGATTATCGCTTACGCGGTCGAGTCTGTCAACCATACCACCCACCTTTATGCTCAGCGTGCCTTGCGAAGTGGTGATGGTAAACGAAGTTATCACTTTCTTTTCTAAACCTTGGATGGTGAAAGGAGCCAAGCGGCGGTCTATCTGTAACAGCTGTTTTAGGTAATGAACAATCACCTTTTGATTGATAAGCTGCAAGCCGTTGTAGTTCATCGGTTGTCGGTTGGCCTCTTTGATGTTGAAGAGTTCCTCGTCAAAGGCCTGTTTCACGATAGCAGCAAGCAAGTGGGGAGACTTTAATAAACGGTCGATGTCGGTCTCGGTCACGGTCTCTCGATGAACATGCTCTTTGTAAATCAGTTCGGATGCACGGTGGAAGATGTTTCCGAAGCTGCGGTTGTCTATCTCTTCCTCTTCCATATTCTCGGGCTCTTTGATACCGGCTACCTGATTGTAGTAGAATTGCAGCGGACAGCGCAGGTAGCGGTTGATAGCCGTGGGTGAAATGTAATCGAGCCGTTGGGTGAGCCGTTGCATCACGTCCTCCCCCTTTTCTATAGGTGTGGGCTTAGAGAAGATAGGCTTGCGACCGGCTTGCAAGGTTTGTCGTGCTATCTTCTGGTGACTTTCCACGAGCAGTTGTAACATAAAGCGGCTCATCTCGCCCGTTTTCCCCTCTTCGGTGGCATTATTGTAGACCAATGTGACATGTTTGGCACGCTGTATCAGTCGATGGAAATAATAGGAGAAAATAGCCACTTTATGGTCAGTGGTGGTCAGTCCGTAGGCCTGTCGTATGGCGTGGGGAATGAAAGAAGCGTCATTCAGTCCCTTAGGCATATTGCCTTCGTTGCAGGAGAGTATGAGTATGTTGTCGAAGTCGATGTTGCGCGTTTCGAGCATTCCCATCACCTGAATGCCTACCGCCGGTTCTCCATGAAACGGAATAGAAGTGGATGAAACCAGCTGTTGGATGAGTCGTTCAAGTGTGTTGGAATCGACCGCGAGGTCTTCTTCCTCAATCAATGCGCAGAGCCTATTCAATAGTGTGTACATTCGGAACAGCGATTCCTGCATCAATGGGTCTGTCGCTTCCATGCGTTGGGCGGAGAGATTGATGGCGATACGCCGAATGAGGGTCAACAACCACCGGCAAGTTTGTAGGTTTTCAGGAGCGTCTGAGGGTTCGGTATGGAAGAGCAAGGTGAACCCTTCGTCGATTGTCAGTTCTTTTTCTTCGGGGAAGAAACGTCTTTCGCTTCGTAAGCGGGCAAGCAGTCTGCCGCTGTTTTCGGAGATATAACGGGCGTAGGGATGACGCAGTAGCGGACTGATGCTACTGAGTCGGTAGCGGCAACGTCGGTTGCTTTTATTGTAGGAGCGCAATACGAGGAGCTGCGAGACCAGCGCAGCTACAGGCGATTGCGAGAGCGGATAGCCCGTAGTGATATTTACCTGCGTGGCTTCGGGTGGCAAACAATGGATAACAGTTGGCAGAAGGTCTTCGTTACACAACACGATGGCCGTCTTGCGACCGACCTCTATGCGGCCATTCTCTCTCAGCCAATCAGCGATATAGCGTGCTTGTATGTTTTCAGTTGGCGCAGAGATATAAGTCATCTCTTTGGGATGGCTTAGGTTATCGTAAAGTTCGTCATCGTGTGAGTTAAGTTCGTTAGGAAAATATTTCAGGTATTGACCGATGTAATATCCTGCTTCGTGGACGGGCGACGGCTCTTTTGGCATGTAATACTTGTCGAAATCCCAGTAGAAGCGTGCCTTTCCGTCTGATTTCAGCTTTGAAAAGAGCGTTTGCTCTACTTTCTGCAAAAGGTTGAAACCTACGAAAATATAGCAATCATAGTTGTATTTCACGCCGACATCCTCTACTACTTCGCGGTAAAGTGCTCCCTCGTAGGCAATGCCTTGCGACTTGATGAGATCGTTGAACTGCCTGTAGACCTCGTATAGATTGCTCCACAAACGTATAAACTTTTCTTTGAGAAGACTGTGTTGCTCTTCGGAAAAATGATGGAAGAAGCGTTTCAGCAAGGCCTTTTGTTCTTCCGTGAGATACGAAAGGTCGTCGTATTCGTGCACATCCCTTAGATTAGCGAACACGCGGCTTGCCTCCGCCATGTTCTTATCAATGTCGTCGAAGTCTGCAAGCAGCAATTGTCCCCATCCATAAAAGCGGTCTATGGGTTCATTAGAGCCGGTAATGGCAGAGAAACACTTGTAAAGGTCGCTGATGAGCTTGATAGGATCACCGACTGTCAGACGGCTGTGACGACGAAAGAGGTCGCTGATGGTGATATAAGCGGGGCTCCACAACGGTTTGCCGGCAGCCTTTGCTAACTCTTCATTGAGAAATAACGCCGCTCGTTTGTTGGGAAACACAATTGCGATACGCGACAAATGATTGCCGTATTTCTCTATCAAGTCTTGTGCAACGCACTGTAAGAAAGTTTTGTTCATTTCACTTCAATGATTTGATTGCTGAATACGAGCCAAATGAATCCTTTGACATGGCGGTTTCCCATCTCCTCCAACAGACGCATGTAGCTGCGCACCTGTTCGTGGTAGGCCGGCCTTTCACGCCCAAACTTAAAGTCTACCACAAGGGTCTCGCCATCGTGTTGCATCACACGGTCTGGGCGATGTTTTACGGCTTCGCCTGTTTTCGCATCAACAGAGAGTATCGTGCATTCATTGAAAATTTCCCATTTATCGGAAAACCAGTCTGCTACTACGGGATTGGAAAACTTCTCCCGCAGCGTTGCACGCAATTCCTCGGCCGTCAGTTCCTCGTCATAGAGAATACCGTTGAACTCGAAATCGCGCAGCGTAGGTTTTATATCGTCTGCAGTGCGGATAGCGGAGAAAAGGCGATGCAACACGTTGCCCATCTTGATGTATTGGCTTTGCGGGTTTTCATCCTTGTCGGTCTCAATGAAATCTTTACTTGGATTGCTCTGCCGAAATGCTATTGAACTACGGAAAGTCTTCATAGACGGGTGACAGGCTGTTACAGGTTGCAGGAATACATTCTGCGTATCGCGGCTCGATGTCTGTTTTGGCACGTAGATATTGCCGTATTCAAAGACGATGGATGCCGTTTTCTCGCCGCCCGATTCGGTCACTGTTGCCCCATCAAGGCTATCGGGCAAGGTTTCTATTACATCTTTTATGACGGCCGAACGCGTATTGTCTCCCTTTCGTTTGCCGAAAACCACAAGGTTGTGGCTGGCACGTGTGAATGCTACATATAAAAGGTTGAGGTTATCAACCGTGTTTTGCAGATGTTCGTGTATGTAGTCTTGCTCGTAGATAGTGCCGCGCATACGCTTTGGATAGTAGTCGATGGGCACGATGGGCAGTTCGTTGAACGGTGCAACGGCCGGTCTGCACCATATTGTATCGCCTAATTTTTCGAGTTGCCAATCGCAGAACGGGATGATGACATGGTCGTATTCCAACCCTTTACTCTTATGAATGGAGATGAGCCGGATACCATCGGCTACGTCGCTTTGTATGGTATATTCGTGCAGCGAGTTGTCCCATTCGCGCAGAAAGGCATCAATATCGGCGGTATTTTCTTTCAGGTAGTCGTTCAGCCGGTCGTAGAATGCGCAGACATAGGCACCTTGTTCAGGCAAAGTGTCTAAGCTGAAAATATCGTAGAGTCGTTCTACCAAGTCATAGAACGGCATCGAGAGCAGCTCGTAGGTATGTTCGGTAAACTCGGCAGGCAGGCAGGCATCCAGCGCATCCTTGTCGGCGAGCAGTTTGCTGTCGGTATTTTTGTGGCCGAGCACTCCTTTCCGGTAGGCTTTTACGAGGCTGGCCTTTGCGAGTAAGTCCTGTTCGTGGGTTAATACCTGCAAGGCATTAATCATTATCTGCACAGCGAGTGAGGCATCAAGGCGGAATGCTTCGTCTGAAACAAGCGGCATATCAGGGCATTCACGCATGAAGAAATCGGCGATGACGGGAATGTCTCTGTTCCGTCTTACAAGGATGGCAATGCGTGAAAGCGATATGCCGAGGGCAACGAAACTTTGTAACATATCTTTCATGCGGCGCAATACTTCTTGTTGATAATCGTCTTCGGGCAGCAGTTCTATACGCACGTATCCGTTGTCGGCACGCTTTTCGGGTATTTGTTGCTCCACATCGGCATAGGCTTTGCCGAGCTGTGCGATTTCCGGAGCATCGCTTTCGGCTCGCAACCGCTCCGTTTCCCGCGCTGCAGCGGCAGCAAAGAAGCGATTGTTGAATGCAATGATACGCCTTTGAGAACGATAATTGGTGTCCAATGGCAGTATTTCCATTTCGGCGCGGCTTTGTTCAAACTCCGTCTCAATATTGTTCAGAAGCCGCCAATCACCGGAACGCCAGCGATAAATGCTCTGCTTCACGTCGCCCACAATCAGGTTTTTTTTGCCGTGTCCCATGCATTCGCGCAGCAAAATCTTGAAATTCTGCCATTGCACGGTGCTTGTGTCTTGGAACTCATCTATCATGATATGTTCTAACCGTGTACCGATTTTCTCGAAGATGAAAGGCGAATCGGTGTCCTTGACTAAGCGATGAAGAAAGGTTTGCGTATCGCTGAGCATGAAACGGTTTAACTCGCTGTTGATGTTACGCATCTGCTGCTCGATGCTACCCAAAAGTCGCAGCTGGTCGAGATGGCGCAATGTGAGTTCGGCAGATTGATAAAGAGACCATTGACGGGCGCGTTCCGCCTCGGTTTCGATAAGCAATGCGTGTAACACACTTTCCACCGCATCACGCACAAGAGGAGCGGTGTTCTTATCAGATTTCCTTACCCATTTTTCAGTATCTGCCATACAGTCTCTCACGCGCTGTCCTACGATATCGGCATCGAATGTTCCGTTACGCAGTTTGATGAAATAGCTGCATATCCCCGTTGAGCCGTATGCAAATGAATCGATGCTAAGTCCGCGTTCATCGAGTGTGCGGAAGAACGTCTCTCCATAGCTTTTTATCCGCTGCACGGCAGTTTCTTTTAGGGTACGGAGTTTCTTCATGTATTTGGTAAAGAAGTGTTCGTCGGCAAATCGCTTGTGCAGTACATCGCTGTTTTGCTTGTAGAACTCCTTGAAGATGTTCTCGCCGAAGCGTTTGAGTTGGCCGATAATATTCCATGATTTATCTTCCGAGATGTTGTTCTCAATATATCGGATAATCCAATTCAACATGACGTTGTGTTCGTCGAGCTCTTCTATCAGCTTATCCACGGCCTGTTGCTCCACTTGTCGGTCGTTCAGTTCCACGCGCAAGTTGGCATTTAAGTCGAGTTCTCTTGCCAGGTTCCTCAACACACTTTGAAAGAAAGTATCTATCGTCTCTACCCTGAAATAGCTGTAGTTGTGTAAGAGTAAGCGCAGGGCAATGCCGGCACGCTCTGCGGCGACAGCGGGCGACAGTTCGAGCGTGTGGCATATCCGGTCGGTATAGGCCTGCGAATCGGGCAACAACTTCCATATTCCGTAGAGTTGGCCGAGGATTCGCATCTTCATCTCTTCGGTTGCTTTGTTTGTAAAGGTAACAGCAAGGATGGAAGCGTAAGCGTATGGGTCGCGTATGAGCAGTTTCATATACTCCACGGCCAAGGTAAAGGTCTTTCCACTGCCTGCACTTGCCTTGTAGACGGTGAGAGATTTTGGCGTTTCAACCGTGTGTGAAAGTCTTTCCGCGGTGTTTTTCTCCATGTCGTATTTCTTGTTCTGTCGGTTGTTCTCCTATGTTTATGCGGTTAGCATCCTATCCGTTTCCTCGTGTTTTGATTCCCTTCGTGGCGTAGCAAAGTTGCTTCTGTTTTGTAAGAGCTATGCTTTGAAGACGTGAAAGCTATGCTTTGACGCGCTCAAAGCTAAGGGATGACGATGCCAAAGCTATGCCTTGAGAACCATCTTCCTTAAGTGTTGATTTACAGACGATTATCTTCGGCTGTCTGTCTGCGATTGTTCTTTCAGTAAATCGCGAATCTCCATGAGCAATTTCTCTTCGTTTCCGGGTTCAGCAGGGGCAGCCGGTGCTTCCTCTTTCTTGCGTGACAGCACGTTGATACCTTTTATAAGCATGAAAATACAGAAAGCAATGATGAGAAAATCGATGACATTCTGGATAAACATACCATATTTAATATTGGCAGCTCCGATGGTAATGGCGAGTTCCTTAAAGTCTATTCCACCTGTCAGCACACCGATAATGGGCATCAGGATGTCGTCTACCATCGATGAAACGATTTTTCCGAAAGCTCCACCGATGATGACTCCCACAGCCATGTCCATGACATTGCCTCGCATAGCGAAAGCTTTAAACTCATTCAAGAAGTTGTTCATACGTTTTATTTTTGCGATATTTTCTGTTGATAACGTGTGCAAATATAAAAAATATTTTGTATCTTTGTGGCCGATAACAAAGAAAAAACGAGAAAGAGAGTCGCTTTTTGTCTTGCGAAGACTTTCTGCAGAGAGAGTGTTGGCAGAGCGATGAATTTAAGGTAAAAATAGAACATAGTTTTCAACCCTTTAAAAATAAAATAATAAAATGATTAAGATTGGTATTAACGGATTTGGCCGTATCGGCCGTTTTGTATTCCGTGCGTCTCTCGAAGAGGCCAATGCAAAGGATGTAGTAGTAGTGGGTATCAACGATTTGTGCCCTGTTGATTATTTGGCATACATGCTGAAGTACGACACGATGCACGGTACCTTCAAGGGAACCATTGAAGCCAATGTTGAGAAATCTCAGCTTATTGTCAATGGTAACGTTATTCGTGTGACGGCAGAACGCAATCCCGCCGATTTGAAATGGAATGAAGTCGGTGCAGAATACGTAGTAGAGTCTACCGGTTTGTTCCTCTCTAAAGAGAAGTCTCAAGGGCATATTGATGCAGGTGCCAAGTATGTAGTGATGTCGGCACCGTCGAAAGACGACACGCCTATGTTCGTTTGCGGTGTAAACGAGAAGTCTTACGTGAAAGGAACGCAGTTTGTTTCCAACGCTTCTTGCACCACCAACTGCTTGGCTCCCATAGCTAAAGTGCTGAACGATAAATGGGGTATCGCCGATGGATTGATGACAACGGTACACTCTACCACAGCTACCCAGAAGACAGTAGACGGCCCTTCCATGAAAGATTGGCGTGGCGGACGTGCTGCTTCAGGTAATATCATCCCCTCATCTACAGGTGCTGCTAAGGCTGTAGGTAAGGTAATTCCCGCTCTGAACGGCAAGTTGACAGGTATGTCGATGCGTGTTCCGACACTCGATGTATCGGTTGTAGACCTCACTGTTAATCTGGCAAAGCCTGCTTCTTATGCTGAGATTTGCGCAGAGATGAAGAGAGCATCTGAAGGAGAATTGAAAGGTGTGCTGGGTTACACAGAAGACGCAGTGGTTTCTTCCGACTTCCTCGGCGATGCACGTACCTCTATCTTCGATGCTAAAGCAGGTATCGCCTTGACAGACACGTTTGTAAAGGTCGTTTCTTGGTATGACAATGAAATCGGTTACTCACATAAGGTGGTAGAACTGATTAAACACATGGCCAAAGTAAACGGCTAATTCGTTTTCAACGGAATATCCATAAAAAGTCATCCGGTATTTGCCGGATGGCTTTTTTTTCGTATTTTTGCACGGAGCAAGTTGCTTTCGGGCGGGTAATAACGTTGCCATATACCGCAGGGGTGAACCTCCTTTGCAGCCAATGAATAAGATAATAACCATATTAGGACCAACGGCAAGCGGGAAAACTGAGCTTGCAGCAGCACTGGCCGCCGACATCGGAGGAGAGATTATCAGTGCCGATAGCCGTCAGGTATATGCAGGTATGGATATTGGAACAGGCAAAGATTTGTCGGATTATCATGTAAATGGTATTGACATACCATACCATCTCATTGATATATGCAAACCCGGTACGAAATACAACTTGTTTCGCTATCAGCAGGATTTCCATACTGCCTATGAAAAAGTATGCGCACGAGGGGCAATACCTATTCTCTGTGGTGGCACAGGATTGTATATAGAGGCTGTTTTGAAAGGATATGCCCTGTCGCCGGTGCCACAAAATGAGGCATTGAGAAAGGAGTTGTATGGCCATTCGTTAGAGGAGCTGACGCAAACGCTGAAAAAACTGAAACGGGAAAACGGCTCTGTGATGCATAACCGCTCGGATGTAGATACGGTGAAACGTGTCGTCCGAGCTATAGAAATAGAGGAATACAATCGTGTTCATCCCTTGCCCGAACGACAAATGCCGCCCATCGATGCACTGATAGTAGGCGTAGCAATAGACCGAGAAGAGCGTAGGAGGAAGATAACATATCGACTTCTCCGGCGGCTCAACGAGGGAATGGTAGAGGAAATACGTGGTTTGCTCAACAGAGGCATTCAGGCCGAAGACCTGATATATTATGGATTGGAATATAAATACGTGACAGAGTATGTTGTGGGACGGCTTTCTTACGACGAAATGTTCGACCGTCTGGAAATCGCTATCCATCAGTTTGCTAAACGACAGATGACGTGGTTTTGCGGAATGGAGCGTCGCGGATTCGTCATTCATTGGTTAGACGCAGGACTGCCGATGGAGGAAAAGATACAGAAAATAAAGGAACGATTAAGTTGTGAATGATATGGAACAGACACGATGGGGCATCATCTACTGCCCGAAGCACGACGGGCTTTCACGACCGGCAAAGCATTGGAAGAAAATAGAACGATGTTTGGCGCAGAATGACGTAGACTTCGATTTCGTGCAAAGCGAAAATTCCAAGAGTGTGGAGAGGCTTGTCACCATGATGATAGACAACGGTTACAAGACGATTGTCATCGTTGGGGGAGATTCTGCTTTAAATGATGCCGTGAATTGCTTGATGCGTGTAGAGAAAAAGGTACGTGATTCCATTGCGTTGGGTATCATTCCAAATGGTGTAATGAATGATTTCGCCCATTATTGGGGCTTCCGCGAGAGCGAAACAGACCAGACTGTAAAGTGGCTGAAAGCAAGAAGAGTGCGCCGGATAGACCTTGGTTGCATACGTTATACGAACAGAAAGGACGAAAAATGTTACCGTTATTTCCTGAATTGCATCAATGTAGGACTGATAGCCACGATTATGAACCTGCGAAGGCAGACCCGTCGTGTCTTCGGTTCTCGTACCATATCGTTTGTTATCTCGTTATTGTTGTTATTATTCCAACGCTTGGAATATAAAATGCGCATCAAAATTAACGAAGATGTGATACAGAGAAAAATCATGACAATATGTGTGGGAAACGCAGCGGGTTACGGACAAACGCCCAATGCAGTGCCTTATAACGGTCTTTTGGATGTTTCGGTGGTGTATCACCCTGAGATGACGCAGCTGATTGAGGGGATTTATCTCTTCTTGCGGGGAAAGTTTCTCAACCATAGGAGCGTGCATCCCTACCGCACGAAAGAAGTGGAAATATTGGCAGAAAGCCGCACACTCATCGGAATAGACGGCCGGCAGATGACAACTCCTGTGGGGGCATACCGTATTACTGTAGAGCAGGAAGTCATCAACTTCCTGATTCCCGCATAAACCTCAATCATCCGATGTTGGAAATCCGATGGATTTCCTCCATATTCATTAGTTTTATCTTCTTTCCGTCGATAGCTATCAGTTGTTCATTGGCAAAGGCCGAGAGCGTTCTGATAGCATTGCTCGTGGTCATATTGGAGAGATTGGCGAGGTCTTCGCGGCTCATGTAGGTACTGAGGGTGCGCCCGTCTTCCTCAATGCCATAGTTGTCGCGCAGAAAGAGCAATGCTTCTGCAAGTCGACCGCGTATGTGTTTCTGGGTGAGGTTGACGGTACGGTCGTCTGAAAGTCCTAACATGGTAGAGAGTTGCTTGATGAAATACATGCTGATGCAGGCATTTTCGCTCATGAGGTTTACCAAAACATCGAGCGGAAGGAAAGCAACAATGGAGGGCTCAAAGGCCTTCGCCGCCGTTTTATAGTCTTCTTCGGCAAAGAATGCGCGGTAAGCAAACAGCTCGAAAGGCTTAATGGCACGTACAATTTGCGGACGTCCGCCAACTCCATCCTTATAAATTTTTACTTTACCGCTTACGAGGCACATCATGTTTCGAGGACTTTCGTGCTCTTTATAGATGATGTCGTTTTTGTCATAACGGCGTAGCGTGAGGTTTTCTACAATGGTTGCCCGTTGCCGTTCTTCAAGAGGAGCCCATAATTCCGACAGTGTATTTGCAATGTTTTCTTTGCGTATTTTGTCTTTGAGAGTCATATGATGTCGTCGATTTGTGGTCAGAAACAAGTTGTATGATAAGGATATCTGCGGAAGAATCCTGCATTTCAGTTACGCAAAATTAATCATTTTTCTTGACATAAGTAAGACTTTTCATGGCTTTTTCTAAGAAAATATAACAAAAAGGTTTAGGTAGAGGCACCAGATAAATGTAAAATTAGTTTATCACAAAGCCATGATATGATTTCGTGGGATAACCTTTTCTGCGTTGTATATGAAACGGAGAGAAGGCGGAAGTAGAATAAATATGGTCTGATTTGCTATCCTTCGTTCCTATTCTCGTCTCTTTGCAAGCGGTATTCTTCAATCTCTCTGAAACCATTTAGAAAGTCTCGGCCGCTCATGCGCTTCTTTCCGCTTAATTGCAGTTCGACTATTTCGAGCATTCCATCGGTGGTTTTTACGAGCAACCTCCCTCTTTCTGCGCAGAGACTACCGACAGATTCGGTTTCAGTAAATAGGCTCTCTTCATGCGTTTTAAAAGTCTTATATATTTTCAAAACGGTTTGGGTACCATTGGGAGCAAGCAGATTCGTCCATGCTCCGGGAGCCGGCGATAGTCCACGTACAAAGTCGTAAATAGCTTTCGAGCCTTGTTGCCAATCAATCTGGCAAGTTTCTTTAAAGAGTTTCGGGGCTTGGTGAAGTGTCGCATCTGCAGGAATCATCTCTTCTTGGGCAATGCTTTTTACGTTGCCTTCGCATGTTATCAGTTCATCGAGTGTCTCCAAGCATACTTGTGCGCCTAAGTGCATCAGCCCATTGTACACGTATTCGGCATCAGCATCATCGGGAATATCAAAAGGTCGCTGCTTGATGATGCGTCCGGTATCAATGTCTCGGTCGAGGAAGAAGGTCGTAACACCCGTTTGCTTCTCGCCATTGATGACCGCCCATTGAATCGGTGCAGCCCCCCGATACTGTGGAAGTAAGGCGGCATGCACATTGAACGTACCGTAGCGCGGCATGTCCCAAACCACTTCGGGCAACATACGAAAGGCTACGACCACTTGCAAGTCGGCGCGATAGCTACGCAGTTGCTCCACGAACTCGGGGTCTTTCATCTTCACAGGTTGTAATACCGGCAAACCGCATGTCAGTGCATATTCCTTTACTGCCGAGGGGCGGAGCACCGAACCGTGCCGACCTACAGGCTTGTCGGGTTGCGTAACCACGGCCACCACATTGTATTCATGCTCTACAAGCGCACGGAGTGTAGCGACGGCAAACTCCGGTGTTCCCATAAAAACGATTCTTACATCCGATTTCTTCATCATTCGTAGGTTTTACTTGCATGGCCTTGTCATTCGGCCGACATATCTGCCACCATTTTTCGATATTGCTTATATATATGTGTTCGTGTGACATAGCCCATCAACCGACCGTCTACATCGAGTACGGGGAGTTGTGAAGCGTCGTTCTTGTCGAAGCGTTGCATCACGCGGTCCATGGTTTCGTTTACGCCCAACACCGCTTCCGGCTTCGACATCAGCTGCTTAACTTTGAAGTGATGGTACAGTTCTATGCGGAACACGATATGTCGTAACTTCGTGATATCAACTTCGCCAAGGAAGTTTCCGCCGGTGTCGATAACGGGCAAGATACCGCTATGGCTTCGGCTCAGTGCATGAACGAGCTGTCCAAGCTCCATGTCGGGGTCTACCGAGGTGTAGCTTTTGTCTATCACACTGTCTAAACTCATGAGCGTGAGCACGGCGCGGTCGGTATGATGGGTAATGAGTTTGCCCTCGCGAGCCAAGCGCATGCCGTAAATGCTGTGCGGCTCAAAGATAATAATGGTGAGATAGGCTGCCACGCTCACTATCATCAAAGGGATGAAGAGCTGATAGCCGCCGGTTATCTCCGCAATGAGGAAGATGCCCGTCAGCGGTGCGTGCATCACTCCCGACATCACTCCGGCCATTCCCAAAAGGGTGAAGTTCTTCTCCGGAAGATAGATACCCAGCTCATACATGTTCCATACATGGGCGAAGAGGAAGCCACCGAAGGCTCCGATAAAGAGCGATGGAGCAAACGTTCCGCCGCATCCGCCTCCGCCGTTGGTAGCCGATGTGGCAAAAACTTTCGTAAACAGCACCAAGGCTATATAGACGATGAGCAGCTGACTGTGGCCATAGAAGAGGGAATTGTTTAATATCGCGTCCCAATCGGCTTCGGTCTTGCCGCCGAGAAGAATGTTTACGCCGGTATATCCCTCGCCATAGAGCGACGGAAAGAGGAAGATAAGCGTGCTCAACACGATGCCGCCGAGCACTAACTTGCCGAGGGGATGGTTGCGAAGACGACCGAAGATACTCTCACAGGCCGACATGGTGCGGATGAAGTACAGGGCAATGAGTCCGCAGAAGATACCGAGCAGGATGCTCGCAGGAACGCGCTCAACGAGCCATGCGCTGTCGAGTTGGAAGTTCAGCAGCGACTTGCCGCCCACAAACAGATAGGTGAAGCAAGTGGCAGTGATACAAGAGATGAGGATGGGCAACAGCGAAGCCATCGTAAGGTCTATCATCAACACTTCAAGCGTGAAGACAAGGCCGGCGATAGGTGCCTTGTAGATGCCTGCGATGGCAGCTGCAGCGCCGCAACCGACAAGCAGCATGAGCACCCGATTATCCATTTTGAAGAGTTTACCGAGGTTGCTGCCGATGGCCGAGCCGGTGAGCACGATGGGCGCCTCTGCTCCCACGGAACCTCCGAAGCTGATGGTAATGGCTGAAGCGAGCACCGAACTCCAGCAGTTGTGTCCCTTCAGTCGGCTGCGTTTTGAGCTGATGGCGTAGAGTATGCGAGTGATGCCGTGGGAGATGTCGTCTTTCACGATGTATCTCACGAACAGTGAGGTGAGGAAGATGCCGATAACGGGGAATACGAGATAGAGCCAGTTGAACGATTCGCTGTGGAAGCCGGAGGTGAGCAGTTGCTGTATCTGCCCGATAAGCCAATGGAGCACGAAAGCGGCGATGGCGGCGAAGAGCCCCACGAAGAACGCCAATACGAGCGTAAACTGCCGGTCGGTAACGTGTTGCTCGCGCCAATCGATGAGCCTTTCGAGCAATGTGGGTTGAAGGTCGAGGGTGGTATCGTTTGCCATGTTGCTGTGGGTATGTGGGTCAGGGACGGACGATTTTCACTTCGCCGTCGGCTGCGAGCTTGATGATAGACGAGGGTGTGTGCGGTCGCTTCTCTTGCCGACGACTGTGGCACACGTAGTCCACGCTTTCGAGCAGTTCGGGGGCGATGTCGCAGTAGTTTTGGGCAGCGGGTTGGCCGCTGATATTGGCGCTGGTGCTGACGATGGCTTTCTGGAAGCGATAGCAGAGTTCGCGTGAGAAGGCTTCTTTCGTGATGCGCAGGGCGATGCTGCCATCGTCGGCAATGAGGTTGGGTGCGAGGTTCACTGCGCCGTCGAGGATGACGGTGGTAGGTTTCTCGGCCACATCGAGCAAGTCCCAGGCTACGGGCGGCACGTCTCTCACGTAGCGTTGCAGCCGTGCGTCGCTGTCTACCAGACATATCAGTGCCTTGGAGTCTTCGCGTTGCTTGATGCGGTATATGCGGGCTACGGCTTCTTTGTTGGTAGCGTCGCAGCCGATGCCCCACACGGTGTCGGTGGGGTAGAGTATCACGCCGCCTGCCTTGAGCACTTCTACGGCTTGCCGGATGTCTTCTTGCTGTGTCATGTTGCTTTGTCGGTTGTTTCTCGGACGTGCAAATATAGCGAAAAATCCGTTGGCATTGAAACTTTCATCCCACTTTTTCGCCGCCGCTCCCTTCGCTGTCTTCTCCCGTTCCGCTGCCTCTGACATACATTTTGCGATAGCGCGAGCCGGCGTTGTGCAGTTTTCCTTGGGCTTCGAGCCGGCGGGCAAGGCGATAGGCTGATGCTTTCGAGAGATTCAGCTCGGCACGCAGGTCGCCGATGAAGATGTAGTCCGTCTCGGCGAAGAGGCGGTCGAGGGCGGCATCCACTTCGGCATCTGTGGGCATGGAGTAGGGGTCTTGCCGGTAGGTCATGTTTTCAAACTTCGTCGTGCTCAACAGTCGCATCAGTCGCTTTTCGGGGCGGAAGTTAACGGTGCGCACATAGGGGTTTCGCAGGCGGAATCGATGGGTTTTCGGGTCTTCGTAGAGTTCGCCTTTGATGGAGAGCGAGAAGTAGCCCAGCCCGGGCAGATGCACGCGATTGCCGAGCATGAGCTGGTCGGCCATCTCTGTTTTCACGGCTTCGAAGGCACCGATGAGGTCGGCTGTGGTGAGTGCCGTTGCCTTTTCGATGTGTTGCCCCATCAGTTCCATTCCTACTGTGTTGTACATGTCAACCACAATGCGCATCTTTGCATCGTGTGGCACATTTCCGTTCGACTTCACTAATTTGTAAAATACTGACATAGTTCTTTATGTTAAGTTGATAAGTAATCCTTTTCCCACTTTTGCCTACTTCCGACATATCGTATAGCATGCAGTCTTTTCCGCATAGGGTTGCGATGGCTTTCCTATTAGGAGTTGCTTTGCTTTCTATTAGGAGTTCTTATGCTTTTCCCTTAGGATAATTAAATTATCTCTAAGTTGATAAATATTTATCACTAAGTTGATAAGAAATTATCATTAGGTTGATAAATATTTATCAACTTAGAGAAAAATCATTAATCATACTGCAAAGATAGTAAGAAATACGGTATCGTGCAACCTTTCTCCCCATTATCTTTTGCCAAGCTCCTATTATCTGTCGTCGTAAGGCTACCATTTTGAAAAAGAATCCTTATCTTTGCACGGTGAAGAAACCCTTATGAGCCAAAAACAAAGATTTAAGATTGTCTACACCGAAGAGGCATTACACTTTTTGAGTAACCTCCCCGAAAAAGCACGAGCTAAAGTTGTTTATAACGTAGGTAAAAGTATGTACGTGCTTGACAATAGTTTGTTTAAGAAACTTGGTAACACGGAGATTTGGGAATTTCGTACACTCTATAATGGCACGGCGTATAGGTTGTTTGCATTTTGGGATACAGAAGCGGAAACTTTAGTCATAGCTACTCACGGTATAGCCAAGAAAACACAGAAAACGCCACAGAAGGAACTCGCGAAAGCAGAAGCAAGACGGAAAGACTATTTCAAAAATAAAAATAAGAAATGATGACACAGGAAAAATTATATACGCATGAGGAAATGCTGGACAGGGTGCTTGGCAAGCAAGGAACGGCTGCCCGTAACCAATATGAAGCTGACATCAATTCGTTTCTCATGGGTGAGGCAATAAAGAAAGCACGCCAATCGCGCAACCTCACTCAAGAGCAACTCGGTGAACTTATGGGAGTGAAGAAAACGCAGGTATCACAGATTGAAGGCGGACGCAATCTGACGTTCTCTATCATCGCAAAGGCATTTAAGGCTATGGGCATCAGTGCTGCCTTTGAGGCCAAGGGCATCGGCAAGGTTGCACTGTGGTAATGTTGTCGTGAATGATTTCATCAATTAAACATATCACCCATGAAAAGAGTATCGTTGATAGGGCTGTTGCTGCTGACAACGGCTTTCGCAATGGCTGCTAAGGAATATAAAGTGAGTACGGCAGCCGAGTTTATCAAGGCTATCGGCTCAGACCGCGTGATAACCGTCAGTGGGGAACTGAACCTATCGGACGTGTTGGAATACGCATACTGCTGCGTCGCGGTGAAGCTCGCGACCATACAGGAGGGCGAGACACCTAAGGCACACGCATATAGAGACGAAGTGTTCGACGGTTATCAACTCGTGCTCAATCAGTGTGTAAACCTCGTCATACAAGGTACCGATGGGGCTGCTATCGTGGTGTCGCCGCGCTATGCCTACCCGTTGAGCTTCCGCAACTGCCGCAACATGACGCTGCGTAACCTTACCATCGGACATACCGACGAGGGCTACTGCCAAGGGGGCGTGTTGGAGTTTCAGTCGTGTGAAGACGTGCAGATAGACCGCTGCGAGCTTTTCGGTTGCGGCATCGAAGGCATTACCGCAACTAATACGAGCCGTCTGAATTGCACGAAGAGCATCATACGCGATTGCAGCTACAGCATCATGACACTCTCGCAGGGCTTCAACAGCAAGTTTACCGACTGTGACTTCTACCGCTGTCGTGAGTTCTCGCTGGTGAATATTGCGAACTCCTCGAATACCGCGTTCGTGCGTTGCCGGTTTACGCAGAATCGGGGCACGCTGTTCGCATCAAACGGACAGAACAACGTGTCGCTGCGCAACTGTGAGATACACCATACGGGACAGCTCGGCAATATAGACATCTGCAAGTTTCCTTCCACAACCTATGTGCAAGACGACGTGGAACTCAACGACCGCGGCATAGGTCCTACCGTGCGGCTGCAACTCTCGGCCAGCAAAGAGGGCGAGGTGACGGCAGATGAAGATGAATGTGGCGGCGACGAAGAAGAAGTGGATGAGAATAAAGGAGCACTCACGCCCGAGGAACTTTGGGGACAGGAGATTATCGATGATTGGCAGGACGTGGGCATAGAACTGCCGGCGGGAAAGCCATCGAACATCAAGGAGCTTGTGACCGTCTTCTGCAAGGCATGGCCGAGCGGGGAGGACAGTCCGCAGCGCGCGTTTCTCAACTTCCTCAACGGTAAAGGTGCTTACCGGCGCTACAACTTTCAACAGCCCGATGAGCCCGTAGACGCGACAAGCTCTATCTATGCTTATACGGATAAAAGCGGCCGCGAGGTGGCATTTGAAATCAGTGAGGGATGGCTCACCGTCTTCTTGCCCGATACGAAGGTAGACCTTGCTGCCGCTTTATGGAAACGCAACAACGGGCATAAACTGTTTATCGTCTGCCTCACATACAACAGCTATCAAAACGACCAGCAGCTCATCTTATGCTACGACTTCAATCCTGATACGAACACGCTCTCGCCCGACCTTCGCACAAGCGAACGTATCGCACCCGGTTACGACGGTCTACTGCGTCTGCCGCAACGGGGCACAAGTCTGACGATTATCAACAAAGAAGCGAGCGATACGGGAAATTATGAACAGTATTGGAACGGGCAAAACTTCAATAAGCGTGTGCCCATGCGTCATGATTGAACCCTAATCAGCCCTTAGACCTCAAACAATGGTTTGCAGACGTCGCTGGCATCCAGCGAACAAAAACAACGGTTTGTCGGTCTTCGTATATAAAGAACGCCTCCCAAGAGTCAATGGTTGAACTCTTGGGAGGCACTTCCTTTTTATATATACGCGATGTGGATTAGAACTCTGCGTTCTTCGGCGTGCGGGGGAAAGGCACTACGTCGCGAATGTTCTGCATGCCGGTAACGAAGAGGATGAGACGCTCGAAGCCGAGGCCGAAGCCACCATGCGGACATGTGCCGTATTTGCGGGTATCAAGATACCACCACATGTCTTTCATCGGGATATGGCGTTCTTCTATCTGCTCCATCAGCTTGCCGTAGTCTTCCTCGCGCACGCTGCCGCCGATGATTTCGCCAATCTGCGGGAAAAGTACGTCGGTGCCCTGAACGGTCTTGTTGTCGTCGTTGAGCTTCATATAGAAAGCCTTTATCTCTTTCGGGTAGTTGGTCATGATGACAGGCCGCTTGAAATGCTCTTCCACAAGATAACGCTCGTGCTCGCTGGCGAGATCCATGCCCCAAGAGACGGGGAACTCGAACTTGTGTCCCTGTGCTACGGCCTCTTTCAGAATGTCGATACCCTTGGTATAAGTGAGCCGCTTAAAGCTACCCGACACGACTGAACGCAACCGCTCGAGGAGCGTCTTGTCTATCATGCTGTTGAGGAACTCGAGGTCGTCTTGGCAGTGGTCGAGTGCCCATTGCACGCAATATTTAATGAAGTCTTCCTCTAAATCCATCAGGTCGTTGAGGTCGATAAAAGCAACTTCAGGCTCAATCATCCAAAACTCTGCCAAGTGTCGGGGCGTGTTGGAGTTCTCGGCACGGAACGTGGGGCCGAAAGTGTATATCTGTCCCAATGAAGTTGCACCGAGTTCGCCTTCCAACTGTCCGCTGACGGTGAGCGATGTCATCTTCCCGAAGAAATCGTCGTCGTATTTTATCTTGCCTTTCTCGTCCTTCTTCAAGTCATAGAGGTTCTGGGTGGTTACCTGAAACATCTGTCCTGCCCCCTCAGCATCGCTGGCTGTGATGATGGGGGTATGGAAATAGAAGAAGCCGCGGTCGTGGAAGAATTGGTGAATGGCGATGGCCATGTGGTGACGGATGCGGAAGACGGCACCGAAAGTGTTGGTGCGCAGACGAAGATGACCATACTGACGCATATACTCAAATGTCTGTCCTTTCTTCTGCATGGGATAATCGGAGCCACAAAGACCATATATCTTTATATCCTTGCATTGTATCTCCACGCTCTGTCCCTTGCCCTGACTCTCAACGAGCGTACCCGTTACGGAGAGACAGGAACCGGTGGTTATCTGTCTGAGCGTCTGCTCATCGGTCGTTGACGTATTGACGACTATCTGCACATTCTTAATGGTGGAGCCGTCGTTTAGTGCAATGAAGTCTACGGCCTTGCTGCTGCGGTGGGTTCTTACCCAGCCCCGTACGTTTACGGTAGCGCCGAAATCGGTACTTTTCAGTACGTCTACAATCTTTGTTCTACGCATTGTTTCCATCTTGTTCTATCTCCATTATTCAAAAGCGCCCATGCGCAACATGTCTACTTCTTTCTCGGTAAGGAAACGCCAATCACCACGACGCAGATATTTCTTCGTGAGTCCGGCAAATTGTACGCGGTCAAGACGAACGACTCGGTAGCCCAAGCTCTCGAAGATACGACGTACGATGCGGTTTCTCCCGCTGTGAATCTCTATGCCGACCTGCTTCTTGTCGTTGTCCTTGGCATATTCGATGGCATCGGCATGTATCTCTCCGTCGTCGAGGGTGATACCTGTAGCAATCTGTTGCATGTCGTGCATTGTTACTTCTTTGTCGAGGAATACGTGGTAAACCTTTTTCTTCAAGAACTTAGGATGCGTGAGTTTGCTGGCCAAATCGCCGTCGTTGGTGAAGAGCAGCACACCTGTAGTATTACGGTCAAGGCGACCTACGGGATAGATGCGTTCGGGACAGGCTCCCTTTACAAGTTCCATAACGGTTTTCCGCTGTTGCGGATCGTCGCTTGTGGTAACATAGTCTCTCGGCTTATTGAGCAATACATAGACTTTCTTTTCAAGCGTTACGGGTTGGTCGTGGAACTTCACTTCGTCGGTACGCACAATCTTTGTGCCCAGCTCGGTAATGACCTGTCCGTTTACCGTGACCACACCGGCCTGTATAAATTCATCGGCTTCGCGACGGCTACATACGCCGGCATTGGCTAAATATTTGTTCAGACGTATCGGTTCGTTGGGGTCGGTGTGGTCTTCCTTATATTCGATACGTTTCTTCATGCTGTATTTGGCGTGGGGATCGTAGCCCGGGGTGCGCGGACGATAGCCACCTTGATTGTAGCTTCGCGGTTGATAGTTGCCACGGGGCTGATAACCGCCGTAGTTGTTGTAGCCGCCTTGTCGGGGCTGTCCGTAGTTGGGGCGTGGTTGATAGCCGCCTTGCTGATAGTTGTTTCTCGGACGATAACCACCCTCGCGGGGCTGATAACCACCTTCGCGAGGCTGATAGCCCCCCTCCGGATTGTTGAAGCGTGGACGATAACCGCCTTGTCGGGGCTGTCCGTAGTTGGGGCGTGGTTGATAACCGCCACCGGCTTCTCCCTCTTGGTTGTTGAAGCGCGGACGATAACCACCTTGTCGCGGCTGTCCGTAATTGTTGTTGTAGGGGCGTGACTGATAGTTTCCACCATTGTTATAACGGGGACGGTAGGGACGGGGCGACGACATGCCTTCGCCTCCGCTTTGTAATCCGCCGCCAAAGCCTTCGGGACGGAAACCTCCATCTTCTCGGTTCCCATTTCTGTCGCTGCTGTATGCATGTTGGGAGTGGATACGCGGGCGCTGTGTGCGGCCTCCATGATACTCGTTGTTGTAGCCTTGTTGTGTCGGGCTGTAGCCTTCACGGCTGGTCTCATTCTGTTCGGAAGAGAAATTGTCCTGTTTGTTTTCTAATTCTTGGTCCATAGTTCTTTGTTGTTTTAAAATGTTTTGAAAAGGCCTCACGGCCATTGGATGATTATAATAACTATTTTGGTGTATTGTCAGATTCCTGTATAGTTGCGGGGGGTAATGGCTTTCAATTCTTTTTTCACCTCGGGCGAAATATGAAGCGTATCGATAAATGCACTGATACTTTCGTGTGAGATATGGGTGTTGGTACGTGTGAGTGCTTTCAATGCTTCGTAGGGATGCGGATAGCCCTCGCGTCGCAGTATGGTTTGTATGGCTTCGGCCACTACGGCCCAATTTTCGTCGAGGTCGCGGGCAATCTTATCTTCGTTGAGAATGAGTTTGCGCAGGCCTTTCAGTGTGCTTTGTATGGCGATGATGCTATGCCCGAGGGGTACGCCGATGTTGCGAAGTACCGTGGAGTCGGTAAGGTCTCGCTGCAAACGACTGACGGGCAGCTTTTGTGCGAGAAACGCAAAGATGGCGTTGGCGATACCCACGTTTCCCTCGCTGTTTTCGTAATCGATAGGATTCACTTTGTGGGGCATAGCACTTGAGCCTACCTCACCCGCTTTAATTTTCTGTTTAAAGTAATCGGCCGAGATATACATCCAGAAGTCGCGGTTAAGGTCAAGAATGATGGTGTTCAGTCGGCGGATAGCATCAAATACGGAGGCCAGATGGTCGTAGTTACTGATTTGTGTGGTATATTCTTCGCGATGCAGACCGAGGACTTCGGCTACGAAACGGTTGCCGAAGTCTGCCCAATCATATTCAGGATAGGCCACGTGGTGGGCATTGAAGTTGCCTGTGGCACCGCCGAATTTGGCTGTCTGTTTACAGGCTTTCAGCGTATTGAGCTGCTCTGTAAGTCGATAGACGTAGACCCTGATTTCTTTGCCTAATCGTGTGGGCGATGCGGGCTGCCCGTGGGTGCGTGCCAGCATAGGCACGTCTTTCCATGCGTCAGCAAGGTGGCGTAATTGTTCGATGAGTTCTTCCATCTGCGGCTCATACACCTCTTCTAGTGCTTCTTTCAGCGAGAGGGGTACCGACGTGTTGTTGATGTCTTGCGAGGTAAGGCCGAAATGCACGAACTCTTTGTATGCCTCGGGGATGCCAATACGATCGAAAGCCTCTTTGATAAAGTATTCCACGGCTTTCACGTCGTGGTTGGTAATGTTTTCGATATCTTTCACACGACGGGCATCCGTTTCCGAGAAGTCGGTATAGAGGCTGCGAAGTTGCGGGAAATATGTTGCGGAAAAATCGGAAAGTTGCGGCAAAGGCAGCTGGCACAGTGCAATGAAATATTCTATTTCTACGCGTACTCGGTATCTGATAAGTGCATATTCTGAGAAATACTCGGCCAATCGTTCTGTTTTGTTGCGGTAACGCCCGTCGATAGGCGAGATAGCTGTCAGGTTGTTAAGCGTCATGGCGTTTTTGTTATTTCGGGCAAAATTACGAATTAATCTTGATATAGGTGCTGTTGGTGCCTTTAAAGTATTATAAAATTGACCTTATCGGATGCCGGCGCTTCAGACGCCACGACCTAATCAACTTCGACAATCCAAGAATCATTGATGCTTTGCTTCTGTTTAGTCGTACAGATTGTCTTCTTTGCTCTCCGGCTTGCCGATGGTAAGGTTGACCAAGTCGTAGTAGCTTCCGTTGTAGACATTGAAGTCCACGTAGCCTTTGATGCCGGGCAGTCGTCCCACGTCCGTGTGTTGCCAGAATTTCCACCGACCTTTATATTCCATGGTATCCACATAGTAGTGGGCAATCCAGTAGGGATAATCGTCGAAGCGCTCGTCGTTAAGGTAAGCGAGTTTGAATTTATAATAGGTGTAGAGGATGGGCTTCACGTGATAGCGGTCTTCCACCACATGGAGCCATGTGAGGATGTCGCGTTTGAAATCTTCTACCGAGCGGTCTTTGGGCTTGTGCTCCACGTCGAGGACGGGCGGCAGGTCACCATCTTCCAAGTGTACTTGTTTTAAGAAGTAGTAGGCTTGCTCGCGCGCACTGCTACGGTTGCTCCAGAAATGGTAGGCACCGCGGATGAATCCGTGTTCGCGGGCTTGGTAGAAGTTGTCGTTGAAATTGTCGTCCAAGTGCTTTGCGCCTTCGGTGGCTTTGATAAAGATGAATCGCACGGGCGAGCCTTCTATTTGGGCATTGCGTTGCAGTTCGTCCCAGTTGATGTCACTTTGATAGTGGGAGATGTCGATGCCGTGTATCTCATAGCCGTCGGGGAAGTTGATGTCGCCATAAAGTGCTCGCCATCGGAAGCCGGTGGGACTGACGAAGAAATAATAGAAGCCCCACGTGTAGAGTGCCAATACGCATAGCCCACCGAGCCATAAAGCCCAAGCGGGATATTTACGCAGGAAGCGCGGTCGTCGCGGATGTAGACGCAGATGAGGTGTGCGCCGACGGTGACTGCGTGGTGCTGTGGTCGTCTTCTTTCTTGTGGCTCGTCGTGTTCCGGTCATTATGAAACGTAGAAGTACAAGGATGCAGCGCATCCTTGTACTTGCTTTGACTTGTATGTATGAGATTTATTCATGCTCCAGCTGAAGTGTCTTCGTGGTGCTGTCGCATACCGAGCTCGGCCCCCAGTATTGTATCGGTCCGGGATAGATGTAGGCCGTTTCACGCGCCCAACGTTTGCGTTGTGCCACAAACGTCTTGAAAGGTTTCCCGTTGAGGTCTACGAGTGCTTTACGGATAACGGGTTTCATCTCGCCGTTACGCCGCTCAATATTCATCATCATCGTAATGGGCACGCCGCCGGCTTTCCACTCGTCGGTGTCGGCTGTTGTATTTTTCACCACGGCCATGTAACCCGTTTTGCCGTTGGCGATGAGCTGTGCGGCACTCACGCCGAGTGAGTAGCAATAGTCGGCATCGAAGTTCGACGGACAAGCGCAACGCCCCTCATAGCCGAGGAAATGGTGGATCGAGGCAAAGTGTCCCGTGAACCGGCCTTCTTTTTTCCATGTGTCGAGCAGGGCTTCTACCATGTCGGAGAGCAGGCGTTCGGTCTCGATGAGCGACACCTGTACGTTGCCGTGCGGGTCTCTGTCGAGCGACAGCTGACGGGCAACACCCTCGGGCAATGTCTCAAATGTAGCGGCATTGGCCTTTGAAAGATGCGACAGGATGTAAGCACACTGGGCTTCGTCGTCAAGGTGGCGATATTCTGCGCCGTGCTGGGCGAGCAAATCATTCAGTTCTTGTATCAATCGGCCAATGGCGGGGATGAACTCAATCAGTCCTTCGGGCACGAGTACCACGCCGAAGTTATTACCATCGGCAGCACGCATGGCCACGGCTTCGGCAATTTGCTCCACAATTTCGTTGAGTGTAAGGTCTTTTGCTTCCACTTCTTCGGAAATGATGCAGATGTTGGGCTGACATTGCAAGGCGCATTCGAGGGCGATGTGGCTGGCCGAGCGTCCCATCATCTTGATGAAATGCCAGTATTTGCGTGCCGAGTTGCTGTCGCGCTCAATGTTACCGATGAGTTCGCAATAAGTTTTCGTAGCGGTATCGAAACCAAATGAAGCCTCTATCTGGTCGTTTTTCAAATCGCCGTCTATCGTCTTCGGGCATCCTATCACCTGTACGCCGTAGTTCTTTTCCGCATAATATTCGGCCAGCACGCAGGCGTTAGTGTTGGAATCGTCACCACCGATAATAACGAGTGCCTGTATATCGAGTTGGCGGAGAATTTCGTACCCTTTTTCAAACTGCTCCACGGTTTCTAACTTTGTGCGCCCGCTTCCTATCATGTCGAAGCCACCGGTGTTGCGGTATTCACCTATGAAATCGGGTGTCAGTTCCATGTAATTGTGGTCTACCAAGCCGCCGGGTCCCATGAGGAATCCGTAGATATGATTGTCGGGATGGAGTTGCTTCACGGCATCAACCAAACCGCAGATGACGTTGTGTCCGCCCGGTGCTTGTCCGCCACTCAGAATCACGCCAACATTCAGTCGTTTCGACGCATGACTCTCTCCCTTAACAAATTCCACGAGAGGCATCCCGTATGTATGAGGGAATAGTTTCTTGATTTCGTCTTTGTTATCCACGCTCTGTGTCGGAGCTCCTTCTTCAATCTTTACTGCACCTTGGAGAGCTTGAGGCAACTTAGGCCTGTATGCTGCTCTTTCCTTTTGCAATGCACTTTTTTCCATTTCTACTAAAAATTAATGTTTAATGAACCGTTTGCGGTTCTTTCATTTTATCTATTCTTGTCTGTTATCAATAAGCCTAAAAACAAAGCTACCTATTTTATTGCTTGCAAAATTACGGATTTTCTGCGACATAATACCGATTCAGGATGAGAAAATGTTTCTTTGCTATTGTCGCTCCATGGAGAATCCTTTGCTGCATTCACATTTTCGATTGATAGAAATCGAGATAAGTCTGTGCCACTTTTAGATAATCATGATGACGGTTTACATATTCGATGCTCTGCTGTTGCAGTCGAGCGATGTCCACTTTGCCGGTTGCTAAACGCTCCAATGCCTCACAGACACTTTCCTTATAGGGCAATACATTGATGATGGGACGCAATTCATCCTCGCCGAGTATCTTGTAATTCTCAGGCTCTCCACCGCCCACACATACAATACCTTTCGACATGGCCAGCAGCGTATTCATCGATGGTGTGTAGCTATACAGTTGGTCGAGCAGCACATCGGCTTTGTCCATCATCTGCTCGTATTGCACGAAAGGCACGTTTTCGGCTACGATGAGTTCTATGCTGTCGGGATGACGCGAGGCCGTTTCGCGGGCGACTTCAAGCAGAATATCTGTACCTTTGTAAGCATTGCGACTACGATTGATACCGATGAACAGGCGCAAACGTCGATTCTTGTCGTAGGGAATGAACAGGTGTTCGGGCAAACGGATGGGAAACGGAATGAAACAAGTTTTATTTGGAAAGTTTGGATGATAGCATGCCCAATATTCGTAAAGGCCGGCAATAATGCCGTCGCAATCTTCAGCCACGTATCGGTTAAGTCGTTCTTTGCTCGTTCCTATCCAGTCGTGCCGTTCGTTCATGGCATCTGCATCGGTGCGCAAGGTCTCGCCGATGTTGAAATCGCTGTATCTGAACGGTCGATTGTGGCAACATGTGTGTACCCAATAGTAGTCCATACCGAACGCACCGAGAAAAACGCGCCCGTTGTGGCGGCGTAGATAGCGATAAATAGGGAAGATGCGTTCGGCGCGGAGTTCGAGAAACATGGGATTGATGAGCTGCACCACGTCGTAACCACGCAAGCGGGGAAGCAACGCATACAATCGTGCCATATAGGCAATGCCACCCCATTTGCCTGTAGTGCGTGCGAGATTGATGTCACGGGGATAGTCTTTCCAAAAGTCCCCGTTGGAAACTACGGTCACGCTATGTCCCAAGGCGCGCATTCCCTCGGCCAGAGTATGGTGCACGTTGCTGTATTCGCCCAATAACAGTATGTTCATATCGGAAGGTGTGGAATCAGTTGGCAGAGCAGACGACGTCCCGTTCGATGGTTTGCAAGACGGCGAAACCATTGGTATTTTCTTGTATAGGACTTGTTGGGTAGTGGGAAGAGACCTTTTTCATACAGTCGACTGACGCGCTTCTCTAACTGCCGATACGAGCGGGTCTGCATGATTATGTTGTAGAGATAATCCATTGTGAGTTGTGCTACCCTGCGTTGTAAGGCTTCGCTGTTGATGGCCGTTGCTTTCGTCGCCATGAGGTGGAGTCGCCGAATAACATCTTCTTGGTCGGCAAGGCGTTTCATCACGCTTCGACTGTCAGTGCGTTGCATGATCGAATCTTCTCGGATGCGGTAGTAATATGCTTCGGCATCAGTGGCAAACACACGCTCTGCCCGCAACAGAAGTTGAGGTGTAAACTCTTCATCTTCGTGGTAGATACCCTCGCGGAAACGCAGATTCCCTAATATTTGCCGACGGAAAAGGTAACCCCAAGCCGCCGCACGGATGTTGTTGTGACGCATATAGCAGGCACCGTCCATAGGGGCATTGAAATGCAAGGGGATATTCCCTGTCTTTTTTCTCGATGAATGGAAGAGTACGAGGTCGGGTTGCTCATAGCGCATGATGTCGAGACAATGCTCGTAAGGTGTGCGTATCAGGAAATCGTCGGCATCTATCAATTGTATATAGTCGCCCTTGCACAGCCGAAGTCCTGTGTTACGGGCATTACTCAGTCCGCCGTTCTTCTGTCTCACGTATACGATTTGGTCTATGATGTCGTGCAAATCAGCAATCGGAGCATGTTCCGAACCGTCATCGATGACAATTATCTCGCGTTCGTCTTCCTTCAGCGACAGTGCGAGAATGCTGTCAATACACTCGCGGAGCATATCAACAGGGATGTTATAACAAGGGATGATAAAACTAATCATTGTTATTTTCGGTATTTGCTGATGAATTGATGAATGCGACATAGGCTTTTCATACCCGATGCTTTGAGTATCAGTGCTTTCAGTAGGGCTGTAAGGGGCAGGTTGCAGCTTAGGATAGTGCGCAATGGAATCTTCTCTTTAGGCAATAGGAGCCGTGTGTCGCCCATGCGGAAAATATCTATCTGAATATTAACTAAATGCAGATAATAGCGCATGCGTGCCTCTGGTGAAGCTTTCTGCGTAGAGATGTATTCTTGGCGGATAAGCAAATGCCATTCTAACAGTTGCCGCAAATCCTCGCAACGGGCAGATGCAGTGATGCTCTCGTTGTTCTTCCAATAGTAATAAAGGCCGCTGCTGATGGTCAGAATATTGCCAGAGGCCTGCAAGAGACGTGCCGTGGTGATGATGTCTTCAAACACTTTGCTGCGAGGAAAGCGAATTTCGTGGAAGAGGCAGCGACGATACACTTTGTTCCAAGCATAGGCATGCAGGTAGCCTTGTTGCTCTATCCAATACGCATGCACGTCTGTATAGCCATGGTTGCCAAGCGAAAGATACTGTTGGCGAGAGCTTCCGTAGCCTACAACCACGGGAAACTCCACAATATTGTATTCCGTATGACGTTTGAGAGCTCTCAGGGCTTCAGACAAGGTGTCAGGAGCGAGCGTGTCGTCGGAATCTATGAAAGCGATGAATTCACCTTGTGCGTGTGCCAGACCTGTGTTGCGTGCCTCGCTCAGTCCGCCGTTCAGTTGATGGATAACCTTGATTCGCTTGTCGTTCTTTGCCCATTCGTCACACATTTGGGGGCATTTGTCGGGCGAACCGTCATCTACCAATATCATTTCCCAATCCACAAACGACTGTTGTCGCACGCTTTCGATGCAGCGGTCGAGCATATGTTCTACGCGATAAACGGGGATAATGATACTTAACTTCATACGTTTTTCTTTTGCAAAGGTAACTTCTTTTTTCGAGTTATTGCAAAGTGTTTGAAACAATATATTGCTTCTAAGGAACTGCTCTTGGGATAATTATTATTACATTTGCAGTAAAAATAGACGAACAATGATTATTTTTCCCTGTGCAAAGATTAATTTGGGGCTCAATGTCATATCTCGGCGGAACGATGGTCTCCATGATATTGAGACGGTTTTCTTACCTATTCCGCTGACGGATGCATTGGAAATCAAGTGCATGGACGAACAATTCCCCGTAGAAGATGCGTGTAACCTGACGATATCGGGCATCTCTGTCTTTGGTAATGGCGAAGATAATTTGGTGGTTAAGGCGTATCATTTGCTGGCAAAAGACTTTGAGTTGCCGCGTATCTACGCCTATTTGCACAAGCGTATTCCTGTTCAGGCCGGAATGGGAGGCGGTTCCAGCGATGCCGCCTATATGATAAGGTTGCTCAATGAGCGTTTTTCTCTGAATATGAAACAAAAAGAGATGGAGGCGTATGCCGGCCGATTAGGGGCTGATTGTGCTTTTTTTATCGCTTCCGAGCCGGCTTTTGCTTCGGGAACAGGAAATATTCTCGAACCTTTCAACGGCCTTTCCGAGCATTTAAAAGGCTATTACTTAACCATCGTTAAACCCGATATAGCCGTTTCCACCCGAGAGGCTTACAGCTTCATCACTCCCAAACGACCGGCAAAATGCTGCAAAGACATCGTTGCAAAGCCTGTGGAAACATGGCGGGAGGAATTGACCAACGATTTTGAAGCGCCCATTTTCTCGAATTATCCGGCCATTGCAGCCATCAAAGAGCAATTGTATAGCCTTGGTGCCTCTTTCGCACTGATGAGCGGAAGCGGAAGTGCTGTGTTTGCCCTCTTTAAGGAACGGCCTGTCCATATAGAGCAAACGTTCGGTCATTACTATACTGCTGTCATGCAACTTTAAACCCAAATCGGTCATGAGAGCCTGTACAGGAAGTCATGTTATCCCTATTAAAATGGTAAATAAGCAGTCTCATGACCGATTGGGGTTCAATCTTTACCCTGTTTTGTTTGAGTATGAAAGACAATCAAGATGAAATGTTTCCCGTTGTAGATGAAGAGGGAAATATCTTAGGAGCTATCTCTCGCGGTGAGGCGCATAACGGTTCAAAGGTTCTTCACCCTGTGGTTCATCTGCATGTGTTCAACAGTAAAGGCGAATTATACCTGCAAAAACGACCAGCATGGAAAGACATACAGCCCAATAAGTGGGATACGGCCATCGGCGGACATGTGGATTTAGGCGAAAATATTGAGCAAGCGTTAGCGCGTGAAGCGCGTGAGGAGTTACAGATAACAGAGTTTCAGCCGCAAACCGTGGGGCGTTACGTCTTTGAAGGGCTAAGGGAACGGGAGTTGGTCTACGTCTTCTCCACCGTTTATGACAAGCCTATTACGCCCAACAAGGAAGAGTTGGCTGAAGGAAAATTCTGGTCGCGCGAGGAGATATTGACTGCAATAGGCAACGGCATGCTTACTCCTAACTTCGAGGACGAATATTCCACTTATTGGGGAAGCAAGTAAGCAGACCCTTCACTGCCTCTTTTCCCATATACATACAGGTGTGTTTGGGATAAGATTATTTGGACTGTAAGCCCTAAAATGAGATTTGCTGTGCGAAAAGAGGAAGGTAATGAACAACAGAAGACAGACAGGGATGGGCGGCAGCATAACGCTTGTTTTCTTGACGTGGAAGTTCTAAGATCTCCGAGGCTTTTCATTCTTGCATACATTTAACAGGGCTGTCCCCCCTGCTTTTGGTCTGTCGCACTTACAGCGCTCCATTTTGTGGTGCCCCTTTACCCAAGGCGTTGCCTTGGGCTGACATCTTACGCACCTTGCAGCGCTCGCCTTTCAATCCTCAAAGGCGTGTAGTCCAATTCACACAACCTTATATTTCATTCGTCCATAAAGCCAAACTAAGCTCTGCAAGAGTGCGGTATGTCAGCCTATCGCATAGCATCGGATACACGATTCGGGATAAGAAATTTTTATCTAATAGCCCTGAAGGGGCGACAGGCCTTAGACAGGGGTAAGCGGTAGCGTAGCCCCTGTGTCGTGGATTCCCGCTATCTAAGCCCTGAAAGGGCGACAGAGCACGAATCCTCCATCCTCCGTCACCCCTACGGGGTTCATCTTTCTACACATGCTTATCAGGGGTGGC
>ERZ772960.239-NODE-239-length-53327-cov-5.089240_pt1 | contig 53327 bp, 40 predicted proteins | sample MGYA00580678_ERZ772960 | MGnify/ENA primary metagenome ERZ772960 (study PRJEB29015, sample SAMEA2737930) | human oral metagenome | biome: human oral; feature: human-associated habitat; material: dental | place: China | collected 2059 ...
AAAAACACACTTTTTTCTGCGTCTCATTCTTCGTCGTATGATGATTGCTTATTTGCTTCATGGCGGCAAAGGTACAAGATAATCTTTGAATAGACAAATATTTCTTGAATAAACTGTTTTTCTTAGTCTTGGAAATAGACTCGTTTTACCCGATTGCTGATGCCTGTGAGCACTTCATACGGGATGGTGCTGAGCGCATCAGAGAGGACGGTTACGGGTAGTTTGTCGCCAAAGATTTCTACGGCATCGCCTTCTTTGCAGTCGATTCCCGTTACGTCGATCATGGCCACGTCCATGCAAATGTTGCCGATATAGTCGGCTTTTTTCCCGTTTACCAAGCAATAGCCATGGCGGTTTCCCAGTCGGCGGTTGAGCCCGTCGGCATATCCGATGGGAATGGCAGCGATGAGGCTGTCTCTCTCTACGGTTCCTCGTCGGCTATATCCTATCGTTTCGTGGGCTTTGACTATGCGCAGTTGCAGGATAGTGGTTTTCAGGGTGCATACGTTGTGGATGATGGCATTGCTGCGGGGATTCACTCCGTAGAGGCCTATTCCCAGGCGACACATATCTAACTGTCGTTCGGGGAAATGCTCGATGCCGGCCGAATTGTCTATATGTCGTAGAATTTTATGGGGGAAGGCTGATTGTATTTTCCGGCTTGCTTCGTCGAACAGGACGAACTGATGGCGGGAGAAATCGTCGAAATCATTGCTGTCTGAGCCGACGAAATGGGAGAATACCGAACGCGGAATGAGGGCATTCTGGTGTTTAAACACGTCGATGAGCTTTTCTATGTCTTGTTGCGGGTCGAATCCGAGGCGGTGCATGCCGGTATCGAGTTTGATGTGTACGGGATAGCCGGCGATTCCTTCCTTGCGGGCAGCTTTGATGAGAGCGTCTAAGAGGCGGAAACTATAGACTTCCGGTTCCAGCTCGTAGTCGAACATGGTCTTGAAAGCTGTCATTTCAGGATTCATAATCATGATGCTCGACGTGATGCCGTTGTTGCGCAATGTGACACCTTCATCGGCCACGGCCACGGCTAAATAATCCACCCGATGGTCTTGCAGTGTCTTGGCAATCTCTACGGCACCCGTTCCATAGCCGTTGGCTTTAATCATGCACACCAATTTCGTCTCGGGCTTCATGAACGAACGATAGTAATTCAGGTTCTCGACCAAGGCGTTGAGGTTTACTTCCAAGGTCGTTTCATGCACCTTTTTTACCAACAGGTCGGTCAGACGGTCGAACCCGAACCGGCGTGCCCCTTTGATGAGAATCACTTCATTGCGCAGTTTGTCGAAGGCCTCGCTGTGAATAAAGGATTCGCAGTCGGGGAAAAAGCATTTATCGGTTATCCCAATGCTGTCGGCATGGGCGCACAGTTGTCTTCCGATGCCGATAAACTTCTCCACCCTACGTTTGGCAGCGAGATGGGACACTTCGCGGTAAAGGTCTGCCGGTTTTCGCCCTGTCTGTTCTATGTCGCTCAATATCAGCGTTCGTTTACGTCCTTTGTGGTCAGGGCGACGATTCATGAAGTCGAGTGCGATGTCTAAGGAATGGATGTCGGAATTGTAGCTGTCGTTGATGAGCGTGCAGCCATGTTGTCCTTCTTTCACCTCTAACCGCATGGCCACAGGCTCTAAATGCGCCATTCGTTTGGCCAGGGCTGCCGGAGCGATACCTAAATAGAGGGCTACTGCGGTGCAAGTGATGGAGTTTTCCACAGACGCATCGTCGATAAAAGGTAATGTGTATTGGCCTTCTATGTGGTTTTTGTATCTATAGGAAACCGTAGTGTGTTCCGCTTGCTTCTCTATCCGGCTCACGTAAAGTTGCGCATTCTCATCTTTCGTAGACCATGCTATTTGCTCTCCTTCAAGCGATTCTTCGCTGATGAGCCGCGCAGTGAGTGCGTTGTCAGTGCAATACACGATGGTTTGCGCATGGCGAAAGAGGCGGAGTTTCTCTCGGCATTTCTCCTCTATCGATGCAAAATTCTCCTGATGAGCGGTGCCGATGGTGGTCAGAACGCCGATTGTCGGACGTATGATCTCACGTAACGCATCCATCTCTTTGGGTCTACTGATGCCGGCTTCAAACAGGCCTATCTGCGTGTTTTCATTCAATAGCCACACCGAAAGCGGCACACCTATCTGAGAATTGTAGCTGCGCGGCGAACGGGTTACAAATCTTTCGGGCATCAACAGCTGGTAAAGCCACTCCTTCACCATGGTCTTCCCGTTGGAACCGGTAATGCCGATGATGGGAATGTGGAATGTCTCGCGATGTTTCTTAGCCAGCATCTGCAACGCTTTCAACGTGTCGGCAACTTTCAGGAAGTTGGCATCCGTATAGGAACTGCTGCTTTCCGGCAGAACCTCTACTGCAAAGTTTCTTACGCCGCGGCGGTATAACTCGGGTATATAACGGTGGCCGTCGTTGCGGTCGGATTTCAATGCGAAGAAGAGCGTTTCCTCGGGGAAACAAAGCGATCTGCTGTCTGTAAGGATAAAGCCTATCCGCGCGTCGGCTTCGCCGTAACGCTCTGCATTTATCAATGTGGTAATTCTGTCAATCGTATAAATCATGTCTCTGTCTGCCGTTTGTTGAGTGCAAAGTTAGTGGAAGTTGATAGACTGACAAAATAAACGGAATATTAAATACGCGAGCACCCTTTTTCGTATTTTGCCATTTGCATAGGCTATGCAAGCATTAAAATTTTTATTTTGTCCTTTGCAGTCCAACTGCAAGCACTAAAAATTTTGTTTTGCCTCTTGCAGTTCAACTGCGAGCACTAAAATTTTTGTTTTGTCATTTGCAGTCCAACTGCGAGCATTAAAATTTTTGTTTTGCCTCTTGCAGTCCAACTGCAAGCACTAAAAATTTTGTTTTGCTCCTTGCAGTTCAACTGCAAGCACTTTATAGGGGATTCAGATACGGTTTCAGGTATTTTCCCGTAAGACTGCGGGCGTTGTTGCAGATGTCTTCCGGTGTGCCGACGGCTACAATCTCGCCGCCCTTGTCGCCTCCTTCAGGACCAAGGTCGATGATGTGGTCGGCGCATTTGATAATCTCCATATTATGTTCGATAACAATGATGGAATGTCCGCGTGCGAGAAGCGCATCGAAAGCCTGAAGGAGTTTGCGGATATCGTGGAAATGGAGCCCTGTGGTCGGTTCGTCGAAGATAAAGAGTGTCGGTTCTTTCCGTTCCTGCCCGATGAAATAGGACAGTTTCACGCGCTGGTTTTCGCCGCCCGAAAGGGTGGAGGAGCTTTGTCCGAGTTTGATATATCCAAGTCCCACATCCTCCAAGGGGCGGAGTCGTTGGGCTATTTTCGTCTCGCCGTTGTCGGTAAAAAATGCGATAGCCTCTGATACCGTCATATTCAAAACGTCATTGATATTCTTTCCGGCAAAGTGTATGTCGAGCACATCGCGCTTGAATCGCTGGCCGTGACAGGCTTCGCATTCTAATTCGAGGTCGGCCATGAATTGCATCTCGACGGTAATGGTGCCCGCGCCCTTGCACTCTTCGCAGCGTCCGCCGTCGGTGTTAAACGAGAAATACTGCGGCGAGAAACCCTGATTCCGTGCTTGCGGTTGGTCGGCAAAGAGTTGTCGGATGGCATCGTAGGCCTTGATATAAGTAACGGGATTTGAACGCGTGCTCTTGCCGATGGGATGTTGGTCTACGAACTCTACGTGGCTGATGTGCTGCCAATTGCCCGCGAGCGCGGAATATTCGCCAGGGATGTCGGCTGCTTCGTCGAGTTGTCGCTTCAGCGCAGGGTAGAGAATGCCCCTTACGAGCGAAGACTTTCCGCTGCCGCTCACACCCGTGACAACGGTCAGCACATTGAGCGGAAATTTTGCATTTACTCCTTTGAGGTTATTCATCCGTGCGCCCGTCAGTTCGATGGCCATGTTCCAAGGGCGGCGACTTGCGGGCACGTCTATGCGTTCGGTACCTGTCAGATATTTCACCGTGTGACTGTCGGGGTATTTCTTCAGCGATTGGGGCGTGATGTCGGCGGCCGAGCCCTCGAACACAATGCGTCCGCCGAGGCTTCCGGCATCAGGGCCGACATCTATCAAGTAATCGGCTGCCCGCATGATGTCTTCATCGTGTTCCACCACAATCACAGTGTTGCCCAGCTCGTTCAACTCGCGTAACACGTGGATGAGCCTGTCGGTGTCGCGGTTGTGCAGACCGATGCTGGGTTCGTCGAGGATATAGAGTGAACCGACAAGCGAACTGCCGAGCGATGTTGTGAGGTTAATGCGCTGACTTTCCCCACCACTAAGCGTGTTTGAGGGTCTGTTCAGTGTGAGGTATCCCAGACCGACATCGAGCAGGAATTGCAACCGATTCTTGATTTCCACGAGCAGTCGTTTGCCGATTAGGGCTTCATGCTCCGTCAGTTGCAGGGTGTCAAACCATTCTTTCAACACCGATACGGGCATATCCACCAGCTCCGAGATGCTGCGCCCACCCACTTTCACGTAGCCGGCTTCCTTTTTCAGTCGTGTGCCATGGCAGTTAGGGCAGGTCGTCTTGCCACGATATCGGCTCAGCATCACGCGATATTGAATCTTATATTGGTTTTCTGTGAGCATTTGAAAGAAGGCATCGATGCAGACGCGGTCGTGAATATCGCTGCCCAACTCAGACGGCAAACCGTGCCACAGCCATTCCTTATGCTTCCGCGAGAGCTGGAAATAAGGTTCGAAGATAGGGAAACCGTCTTTCTCTGCCCGTCGGCAAAACTCCTCTTTCCAAGCCTTCATCTTATCGCCGTGCCAGCACTGCACGCAACCTTCATACACACTAAGCGATGAGTTGGGCACCACTAATTTCTCGTCAATGCCTATCACCCGACCGAAACCCTCGCAGACCGGACATGCCCCCAGCGGTGAGTTAAAAGAAAACATATTGGCGTTAGGTTCTTCAAAGTGCATGCCGTCGGCCTCAAATCGGGTCGAATATTCATACCGGATATTCCCCGGCAGAAACAGTAGCATACATCTGCCGTCGCCCTCATAGAGTGCTGTCTCGGCCGAATCAATAAACCGCGACACCGTCTCCTTGCTGTCGTCTACCGACAGGCGGTCTATCAGCAAGAAAACATCGCTCGGTGCAGCCTTCAAGTTCTCCTCATCGGCCATGAAATCCTCGATGCGCACGAATGTCTCATGATACCACAGCCGCACGAATCCCTGCTGGTTTTCCATTTCCAACTGCTCCCTGAGCGACCTGCCCGTTCCCATTTTCAATGGTGCTACGATAGCGAACTTCGTACCTTTTGCAAACGACAGCATCTGCGTCACCATGTCTTCTGTCGAATGTTTCTTCACTTCCTCGCCGCTTATCGGTGAGAATGTGCGCCCGATACGTGCAAAGAGCAGCCGCATATACTCATAGATTTCCGTCGAAGTGCCCACCGTTGAACGAGGGTTACGGCTGTTCACTTTCTGTTCAATGGCAATAGCTGGCGGCAAACCCTTGATAGAGTCGCATTCCGGCTTGCTCATCCTGCCTAAAAACTGCCGGGCATAGGCCGATAAACTCTCCACATATCGTCGCTGCCCTTCGGCATACAATGTGTCGAAAGCCAACGACGACTTTCCCGAACCACTTACACCTGCAATCACGATGAATTGATTTCGAGGAATGTTTACCGAGATATTCTTGAGGTTATTGGCTCGTGCGCCTTTTATCTGAATAAATGCTGTCATAGCGTTTCCTGTAAAGATGATGTTTTGTTGCTCATTTCGGCATGCAAAAATACATATTTGTCGCCGCTTAGCCAAACTTATCTTACCCGAAATATTCACCTCTTCGCCTCCTCCCGATGCGAGGTAATACAGTTCAAACTCTTCATCGCCCTATGGGCAACGACAAGACAACAGTTGCTTAGAGTGAAGCGACTGTCACACAACAACATACACTGCTATTCAAGAAAGCATAGCATTTAGGTCGTGAAAGCTATGCTGTAAGGATGTAGAAGTTAAGCGATGACAAGGTGAAAGCTTAGCTTTTAGGAATAAACCGATAAGATGTGGCTCTCTTCTCGTTTGTGAATGGTATGTTTTGAGGATTCTCCGTTGTTGCAATAGGGTGGCGTTTGCATCTGCGGGGTGCATCCTTTTCTCTTTTTGCGGATGAACTGTGGGCGGTGAAACGGCGTTATCTTCTTCTCCCGAAGATACCGAAGCCACTGAACCTGCGGTAGAGTTTCCATCCTAAAATCAGCCCATCGAGAATACTGCCGCCCGTGTTTAAAAGTCCTGTCAGTCGTTGGCTCGGGGTAGACGGGGACACTGCGGGGGCACGAAACATTTCATTCCACAGCACTCGAATGGTCTGATCGTCTTGTTGGATGTCTTTGCGGAGTGCTGCTTTCTTTGTTCTCAATTCTGCAAGCGAATTGAAAACAGGAGTCTGTTCGTTGGTTGTCATCATCTGTTATTTCTCCATTAATAGTCCGGCAAGGAATCTGACAAGTGGTTGTTCTATCCATTTCTTACGGAAAGCAAGGAACATCAGAAAGAAGATGAGATAGATACCTGCCACGATTCCGAATCCTCCGGCAGTGCCGACGGCCGGTTCCAAGGCGTATGCAACAGCGAAAGAAAGATAGATAAGGATAAGCAACACCAATAAAGACAGTATCACCGTCAATGTGATGACAGTGATGAGGCGCACTATTTTTTCTATTACATCGAGCTTAACGTATTCCGTTTGAAGCCCGATGTAATGTCTCAGCACTTCTACGAGTTGTGCAATGGTCTCTACATTTTTATCGCTTGAGAACATAGAAAGGCTTTAAACAATCTCTGAGCCGGTCTCTTTGATGTCGTCTACGAGGTCGTCCATCTCTTTGCGACTTAGCTTAATGTCATGTTTCTTGCAGAAGTCATCTATTGTGTCTGCGATTTTTGAACGGGTGTCCGCACCTTTTTCCGGTGCAAGAAGCAAACCGATGGCTGCGCCGGCAATGGCTCCGCCAAGGAAGAACCCAAGATAACCTAATGTTTTCATCTTTCTTTATTTAATTAGTTAAACCATTATATATTAATAGCATGCAGACCGACCCTCATAGCAGGTGTAACCTTTGTCGGCTCGTTCTTTCTGCATCAGATGCCGTCTACTTTCTGCAAATATAGGAAAAGTTTTTGATATGAGCATCTTTCTGCCACCTATTTTATGTGAAATATATCGGGTATGCCGTATTTAACAAACTTTATGCTGCAATCATAGGCTATTCTTTTGTTTTTGCGTAATTTCGCGACATCATTAAAGATATTAAGTATAATCTCTAAGTAATCTTTTCAAACGTATGAAGAAATATGCTGTTTTATGTGCAGGCCTCTGTGCTACACTGTTTTTAGCAAGTTGCGGTTCCAATAAGGAAAGTGCTTATAGAAAGGCTTATGAAAAAGCTAAAGCACAAGAGCAGACCGGCAATCAGGAGAATGCAGAAGAGAATACCTACACTGTAACCCCTGTGGTAACGACACCGGTTACAGAGACACGCGTGGTAGACAACGTGGATAATGTGTCCGTTCGCCAAGAAAGCGTGACTCTTGTCAGTGGTTCCGGCTTGAAAGACTACAGCGTTATTGTCGGTTCTTTCTCGCTGAAAGCCAATGCCGAAAGCCTGCAAGGTCGCCTCGTTGCGGCCGGATATAGTGCTCAAATCGCATATAATGCCGATAGAAACATGTATCGTGTAGTGGCATCTACATTCGCAAACAAGGCTGATGCCGTGCGTAGCAGAAACGATTTCCGTGCCACTTATCCCGACGCATGGTTACTTTACGCTAAATAGGACTTCGGTTGATTGTGGCGCGAATCCTTTCAATAGATTACGGAAAGAAGCGTACAGGATTGGCAGTCACCGACCCGTTGCAGATGATATGTGGCGGATTGGCGACTGTTCCTACGTCTGAACTCTTCAAATTTCTGCAAACCTATATGGAAAAAGAACCGGTGGAGCGCATCGTTATCGGAGAGCCGAAGCAGCCAAACGGCATGCCCAGTGAGAACATGGCTCGTGTACAACAATTTGTAAACAGATGGCGGAAGGCCGTTCCCCATGTCCCCATTGAGTTCTACGATGAGCGGTTTACCTCCGTATTGGCGCATAAGGCCATGTTGGACGGCGGCTTGAAAAAGAAAGCAAGGCGCGACAAAGCACTGGTAGACGAGATTAGTGCCACCATTATCTTGCAGAGTTACTTGGAATCGATAAGAAAATGATTTTACCTATTTACGTTTATGGACAACCTGTGCTACGTAAGGTGGCACAAGATATATCTTCCGATTATCCAGACCTTCAGGAGTTGATTGCCAATATGTTTGAGACGATGGATTCCTCGGATGGCATTGGTTTGGCAGCACCGCAAATCGGGAAGAGTATTCGCGTGGTTGTGATAGATTTGAATGTATTGTCGGACGACTTCCCTGAATACAAAGACTTTCGGAAAGCATACATTAATCCCCATATATTGGAGATTGATGAGACCTCGGAGAAACGGCTGATGGAAGAGGGTTGCCTTTCTATTCCCGGATTACATGAGAAGGTTCCGCGTTTTTCTCGTATTCATGTTACCTATTTAGATGAAGCATTTGTGTCTCATGACGAATGGGTGGAAGGGTATTTAGCACGCGTCATGCAGCATGAGTTCGACCATTTGGAAGGGAAAATGTTTGTAGACCATATTTCCCCTCTTCGTAAACAGCTGATAAAAAACAAACTGAAAGCCCTCACGCAGGGACGCTATGAGTGTAGCTATCGCACCAAACCGATGAGATAACCCTTGTCGAAAACGAAAGCATGGTCAAGTGTCGAGTATATGTACTGTGACCGAAAAGGATGGGATAGGAACCTCCTGCCTGTTTAAAGGCTTTTCCCATTTTAAGTAATACCTTTGTAACGACCATGAGGATTGTTGGCCGGCAATCGGTTCTTTTATTCTTTTGGGTGTATAGGTGAGAATCCATATATATAAATATGTATAGAAAGTGTATCGTCTTATTCCTTTTTTTACTGTCTGTATCGGCGCATGCCCAGTACAATATAGACAGGCTGATTACAAGCGGACGTATCGCGTTGCACTATGAGGACTATGTGCTTTCCATACAATATTTCAATCAGGTGCTTGCCCAAAAGCCCTATTTATACGAACCTTGGCAACTTCGGGCTATAGCCAAGTTCTGTCTCGACGACTTTGTCGGTGCCGAAGCAGATGCTTCCGAAGCCATTCTTCTGAATCCGTATGTACCGGAGCTTTATGATTTACGTGGCGTGTCACGCATCAGACAGCGTAAGTTTACGGAGGCCATACACGATTATACCACCGCGATAAAAGCAGACCCAATCAATCGCAACTATTGGTACAACCGTGCGATATGCAGAATGGAAAACAAGGAATACAAGCAAGCACAGACAGAATTGGATACCATCATCGGCCGGTGGAACTCTTTTGCCGCTGCATACGCTTTGAAAGCCGAAGTATGTATGCAACAGAGAGACACAACGGAAGCGGCTAAATGGTTGGATAAAAGTTTGGAAACAGACCCTTACAACGGGGAAGCATGGGCGATGAGAGGAGTTATTGCTCTATCGAAAAAACAGTGGAAAGATGCCGATACCTATATAGGTAAGGCCATTCACTTGAAGCCTAAATCCGTGAACAATTACTTGAATCGTGCCATTGCAAGGTTGAATACGAACAATCTGCGAGGGGCGATGGGTGATTATGATACTGCTTTGGACTTAGACCCGAACAATTTTCTGGGGCACTACAATCGTGGCTTGTTGCGAGTGCAGGTGGGTGATGACAACAGAGCGATCAAAGATTTTGATTATGTATTGAAAATAGAACCGGATAATTTAATGGCTTTGTTTAACAGGGCAACATTGTTAGACCGTACCGGTGACCTTCGAGGGGCTATCCGCGACTATTCAAAGGTGATAGAGCGATTTCCTAATTTCTGGACAGGCCTGCAATATCGTGCCAACTGCTACCGTAGACTGGGTATGACGGCCAAGGCCGAATTAGATGAATTTCGTATTTTCAAAGCTCAAATGAACAAACATTTGGGCATACAGAGCCGTTGGAGCCGAAAGAAATTAAACGAGGTACGTAGAAAAAGCGACATCGACCCCGAAAAATACAACCAAATTGTCGTGGCAGACGACAATTCCGTGGAGCATGAGTATAAGAGTGAATACCGCGGAAAGGTGCAGAACAGACATGTAGAAACAGACTATATGCCGATGTATGCCCTGTCTTATTTCCAATATGCCAATGGAATTCAGTCTTACCAAGCCTTCGACAAGGAATTGGAGCAGGTTAATCGCATACAGCAACCATTGCATCGCATCTATATAACGTGTAATCCTAAGCCACTGGATGAAAGTCAGTCGAAATCATTCTTTTTGCTGATAGATAGTTTGACGGCAGACATCTCTGCACCCCATGAGGCAAAACGTACTGCCGGACTTCTGCTGCAACGTGCTGTAGCCTATTCCGTGATACAAAACTATGAAGATGCAATCCGCGATTTAAATGCCTGCATCGAAGTCGACAGCACATCATCTTTGGCTTATTGGCAACGGGCAGTATGCGAATCGATGATGAATGATTTTAATCTCTCTCTTGGGATGAACGACCGTTTGAAAGCCGCCAAAGTGTTGGCAGACTTCAATGAGGCAATCAGACTGAATCCGCAAAATGCCTACCTTTATTATGACAGGGCGAACTTCCATGTTTCCCGAAAGGATTACAGCAAGGCAATAGATGATTATACGCAGGCTGTTCGGTATGATTCACGGCTTGCTGAGGCCTATTATAATCGTGGTTTGGTACGTTTCAACACAGGAGAAAAAGCCTCGGGAGCACTCGATTTGAGCAAAGCAGGCGAGCTCGGACTGTTTGATGCCTACAGCATTATCAAGCGATACAATGGGAAATAAGTGCCGGTTTCTCCCCACTAATTTTTCCCTGTTTTATTCTATTATATCAAAGGAAAATGCTACTTTTGCATTCAAATTGATTAAAACGAAGAAGTTATGATAAAAATCACGTTTCCAGACGGCTCTGTTCGTGAGTACGAAAAAGGCGTAACCGGACTTCAGATAGCTCAAAGCATATCACCCGCATTAGCCCGCGAAGTGATATCCTGTAGTGTAAACGGCAAGACTGTTGAACTCAATCGTCCTATCAACGAAGATGCAACATTTGCTTTGTATAAATGGGAAGACGAGGAAGGTAAGCATACATTTTGGCACACCTCAGCCCATTTGTTGGCAGAAGCGCTCCAAGAACTGTATCCGGGCATCCAATTCGGCTTTGGTCCTGCCATAGAAAACGGCTTTTTCTATGATGTGATGCCGAAAGATGGGGTCGCCATCAGTGAAAATGATTTCCCTAAAATAGAGGAAAAAATGCGTGAGCTCGCCAAAAAAGACGAACCGGTGGTACGTAGAGATATCTCTAAAGCCGATGCGTTGAAAGAGTTTAAGGAAGACGGGCAGGAATATAAGGTGGAACACATTGACCTCGATTTGGCGGATGGCACGATTTCCACCTATACTCAGGGGGCTTTTACCGACCTCTGTCGTGGGCCTCACTTGGTTTCTACGGGAGCTATTAAGGCCATTAAGATTACAAGTGTGGCCGGTGCCTTTTGGCGTGGTGATGCCAAGCGCGAGCAGATGACGCGTATCTACGGTATTACTTTTCCGAAGAAAAAGATGCTCGACGAGTATCTTGTCATGCTCGAAGAGGCAAAAAAGCGCGACCATCGCAAGATAGGGAAAGAAATGGAACTCTTCATGTTCTCAGAGCGTGTAGGAAAAGGTCTGCCTATCTGGCTGCCCAAAGGTACGGAACTGCGTCTGCGTTTGCAGGGAATGCTCCGCAAGATACAAAAGAATTACGGTTATCAGGAAGTGATAACACCGCATATTGGCTCAAAGAACCTGTATGTAACAAGCGGGCATTATGCACATTATGGAAAGGATTCGTTTCAACCGATACATACTCCGGAAGAGGACGAAGAGTATATGCTCAAACCCATGAACTGTCCCCACCATTGTGAAGTCTTCTCATGGAAGCCCCGTTCTTATAAAGATTTGCCTTTAAGAATCGCAGAGTTCGGCACTGTTTATCGTTATGAGAAGAGTGGGGAACTGCATGGCCTGACCCGTGTACGCTCTTTTACGCAGGACGATGCTCACATCTTTTGTCGTCCGGAACAAGTAAAGAGCGAGTTCCTGCGTGTGATGGACATCATACAGACAGTGTTCAAAGTCTTTGATTTCAAAAATGTAGAAGCACAAATCTCTCTCCGCGACCCTAATGACCGAGAGAAATACATTGGAAGCGACGAAGTGTGGGAACATTCGGAGCAATCTATCATTGAGGCTTGCAAGGAGAAAGGACTCAATGCCAAGATAGCCTACGGAGAAGCCGCTTTCTATGGTCCCAAGCTCGACTTTATGGTAAAAGATGCCATCGGACGTCGTTGGCAGCTCGGAACGATACAGGTAGACTACAACCTGCCTCAGCGTTTCAAACTCGAATACACGGCTGACGACAACTCAAAGCAGACACCTGTTATGATACACCGTGCCCCGTTCGGCAGTATGGAGCGGTTTACCGCTGTGTTGATAGAGCATACCGCAGGGCATTTCCCGTTGTGGTTGACTCCCGACCAAGTGGCGATTCTTCCTATTTCAGAGAAGTTCAACGATTACGCCCGCAAGGTGGCTCACTATTTAGACTCTGTGGGTGTGCGTGCCAATATTGACGAACGTAATGAAAAAATAGGGCGTAAGATACGTGATAATGAAATTAAACGCGTTCCTTACATGGTTATTGTAGGCGAGAAAGAGGCTGCCGAAGGGCTTGTCTCCATGCGTAAACAAGGAGGAGGCGAGCAGGCTACCATGAGTATGGAAGACTTCGCAACCCGCATCAACGAAGAAGTGGCTGCATTGATAGCAGAAACGAACGTGAAACCGAAAGATTGAAAACGCATCTCCATTCATATTAAATTATCAAACGTGGCAGAGACAAAGTATATATTCGTGACAGGGGGTGTGGTCTCTTCTTTGGGAAAGGGAATCATCTCATCTTCTATCGGCAAGTTGTTGCAGGCAAGAGGATATAACATTACAATACAGAAATTCGACCCTTATATCAATATTGACCCGGGTACGCTCAATCCCTATGAGCACGGAGAATGCTATGTGACGGTAGACGGCATGGAAACCGACCTCGATTTGGGACATTATGAACGGTTTACCGATATACAGACCACCAAAGCCAACTCTCTTACCACGGGAAGAATCTATAAGGCGGTGATTGATAAAGAACGGCATGGCGACTATTTGGGCAAGACCATCCAAGTGATTCCGCACATTACCGATGAGATAAAACGCAACGTAAAATTGTTGGGGAAGCAAAATAAATATGACTTTGTGATAACCGAAATCGGGGGTACGGTGGGTGACATAGAGTCGCTTCCCTTTTTGGAGAGCATCCGACAACTAATGTGGGAATTGGGCGACAATGCCCTTTGTGTGCATCTTACCTATATACCTTATTTGAAAGCAGCCGACGAGCTGAAGACCAAGCCTACCCAACACTCGGTGAAAGAGTTGCAGAGCGTGGGTATTCAGCCTGATATTTTGGTGTTGAGAACAGAGAAGCATTTGGGCGATGGCATGTTGCGTAAGGTGGCAAGTTTCTGTAATGTAGATTTCGACTGTGTGGTACAAAGTGAAGATTTGCCAAGTATCTACGAAGTGCCCGTGAATATGCAGGCGCAGGGACTTGACACCGTGATACTGAAAAAGATGAAACTTCCTGTAGGGGAGACACCGGCACTCGGCCCATGGCGTAAATTTCTGGAACGTCGCAAGAAAGCCGTGAAAGAAGTAAATATTGGTCTTGTAGGCAAGTACGATTTGCAGGATGCCTATAAAAGCATTCGTGAGAGCCTCTCGCAAGCTGGCACTTACAATGATTATAAGACCGTGATAACCTTTATCAATTCAGAGAACCTGACGGAAGATACCGTTGCCGAGAAACTAAAGGGCATGGATGGAGTCGTGATTTGCCCTGGATTTGGTCAACGAGGCATAGAAGGCAAGATTGTTGCCGCTCATTATACGCGCACTCACGATATACCGACTTTCGGTATCTGTCTGGGTATGCAGATGATGGTTGTGGAGTTTGCACGCAACGTTTTGGGGTATGCCGATGCCAATAGTCGCGAGATGGACGAGAAGACAAAGCACAATGTTATCGATATTATGGAAGAGCAGAAGAACATCACTAATATGGGTGGCACCATGCGTCTTGGTTCTTATGAATGTGTTTTGAAGCAAGGCTCGCGCACGTTTGATATTTACAAGAAAGAACATATACAGGAACGCCACCGCCATCGCTACGAATTCAACAACGATTATCAGAAAGAATATGAAAAGGCCGGCATGCTTTGTGTGGGGCGCAACCCAGAGAGCGAATTGATAGAGATTGTGGAAATCCCCGGTTTAAAATGGTATATAGGCACACAGTTCCATCCAGAATACCAAAGTACGGTACTTAATCCGCATCCTTTATTTGTGGATTTCGTGAAAACGGCCATAGCTAATAAAAAAGACTAAGCTAACGATTAATAAAACAATGGATAAGAATACAATTATCGGTTTTGTACTGATAGCTGCGGTGCTCATCGGTTTTAGTTGGTATTCGCAACCTTCTGCCGAGGAAATAGCCGCTCAACACACACAAGATTCCCTAACTTTAGTGGCAAAGCAGAGGGCAGAGAAACAGCAGAAAGCCGCTGAAGATGCCCGTAAAAAGACTCTGACATCGGTTGCAAAAGAAGATACAACGGTTTTGTTTTATGCCTCGATGAAGGGAACGGCACAGAACATCGTGTTGAAGAACAGTAAAGTAGAACTGACACTAAGCACCAAAGGCGGTACGGTGGCAAAGGCTGTTATCAAAAACTTCAAAGACCACAATGGTAATAAAGATGTTACCTTGTTTACGGAAAAAGACCAACGGTTGAATTTCCTCTTAGCTGGCAAGAACAGCAATATTATCACCGAAGATTTATTTTTTACGCCCTCGCAGGTTACCGATTCTACTGTTACCATGACAGCAACAACCGGTCAGGGACAAGCTATCGTGCTTCATTACCTCTTAGGCAAGGACTATATGTTGCATGCCTCTATGCAGGTAAACGGCATGGCCGACCTCTTCGCTCCTACTTACAGGTCGATGGACGTGGAGTGGACGGACAAGGCACGTCAGCAAGAACGTGGTTTTACTTTTGAAAACAGGTATTCCACCCTTACTTATCATTTGACGAAGGGTGGGACAGACTATCTGAACGCGACAAGTGAGAAAAAGGATGAACCAGTAGAGGAAGCGATTGACTGGATTGCCTTTAAGAATCAGTTCTTTAGTGCGGTGATGATTGCCAAGAACGATTTTGCTCCCAATTCATTGATGACAAGTATACCGCAGGAAAAAGGCTCCGGTTATTTGAAGGACTATGCCGCTAAGGCAAAAACGTTTTTCGACCCTACGGGGAAAACCCCCACAGAGTTTGAATTTTATTTCGGCCCCAATGATTTCCGCCTACTTCAGTCCGTAGAGCAGCAAAGCAAGTTTGGTAAAGACTTGGAACTGCAAAGATTGGTGTATTTAGGATGGCCTTTGTTCCGCATTATCAATCGGTGGTTTACCTTGTATGTATTTGATGGTCTGACCGCCATGAACATCAATATGGGTATTGTGCTGATACTTATTACCTTGTTGCTGAAACTTATCACATTCCCTTTGGTGAAGAAGAGTTACATGAGCTCAGCTAAGATGCGGGTACTGAAGCCAAAACTCGATGAAGCTACGAAACAATATGACAAGCCGGAAGACCAAATGCAGAAGCAACAGGCAATGATGACCATGTATTCCAAATACGGTGTAAGTCCGCTTTCCGGCTGTTTACCGATGTTGATACAAATGCCTATTTGGATTGCCATGTTCAACTTCGTTCCGAATGCTATACAATTACGTGGTGAAAGCTTTCTTTGGATACAGGATTTATCTACCTACGATCCCATCTGGGAGTGGCACGATAGTCTTTGGCTCATAGGAGATCACCTCTCACTCACCTGTATTCTGTTCTGCGTAGCCAATGTGTTGTATTCCATTATGACCATGCGCCAGCAACGAGACCAAATGGTAGGACAGCAAGCCGAGCAGATGAAAGTGATGCAGTATATGATGTATGTCATGCCGGTCATGTTCTTCTTCATGTTCAACGATTATAGTTCAGGACTGAATTTCTACTATTTTGTCAGTCTGTTCTTTAGTGCTGCTATCATGTGGGCATTGCGCCGCACGACAAATGACGAGAAACTGTTGGCTATATTGGAAGCGAATTACCAAGAAAATAAAAACAACCCGAAGAAAACGAGCGGGCTGGCTGCACGTCTTGAAGCAATGGCCAAGCAGCAGGAAGAAATGAAACGCCGCAGGGAAGAACTTGACCGTAAGCGGAGAGGGTAGCCTCTCCGTTGCCGGTTTCAATATATCCTGTAGGAGTTCAATGCCGGATGGTAGTTTTGTATTTCATAAGTCCTACTTTTGTACTCAATGATTTATACTTCTGTCAAAAACCATTCATACGATACTCTTTACCATAGAAACATATAAGAATCTATTAACTGTTAATATTATGAATAAGTCAACCCTAATGGCCGCTGCGTTATTGATAGTATCGGGCGGCACCATTCAAGCACAAAACACCGTGAACATAGGTAAGAACAACATTACGTTGCAGAGCGACCTCATGACTCCAGAGGCTCTCTGGGCTATGGGACGTATCGGCGAGCATCAGGCCTCACCGGATGGAAAGAAAGTAGTCTACCAAGTGGGCTATTACAGTGTAAAAGAAAACAGAGGACACCAAGTCCTCTATGTCGTAGATGCTGACGGCCGCAATGCCAAACAGCTCACTGTGAGTGCTAAGAACGAAACAAGTCCGGCATGGATAGATGGCGGGAAACACATTGCTTATCTCAGCAATGAAAATGGGACAAATCAAGTTTGGAGCATGAATGCTGATGGCACGAATCGCCGACAACTCACCCGCTCTGCTGTAGACATAGAAGGCTTTAAGTTCTCTCCCGATGGGAAACGTGTCATCCTTATCAAACAGATTCCCTATACCGGCAGCATCAAACCGAATCCTTCTGACCTGCCTAAATCATCAGGTATTTTAGCAACTGACCTCATGTATCGGCATTGGGACGAGTATGTGACGACGATTCCGCATCCGTATGTGGCAGAGGTAACAGAGAGCGGTATCTCTGAAGGCAACGACATTCTCGACGGCGAGCCTTATGAATGTCCCATGAAACCCTTTGGTGGTGTGGAGCAACTCGACTGGAGCCCCGATTCTAAGTTCATCGCTTATACCTGTCGTAGGAAGACAGGTCGGGATTATGCCGTCTCTACCGACTCGGATATCTTTCTCTATGAACTGTCTACCGGCAAGGTAACTAATCTCTGTAAGCCTGCCGACTTCCGCGAGGTAGCGATAAATCCCACGAAGACCATGAAGACGCAAGAAGTGAATGCTCCTGCCAACAGACAATACAATATGGGTTATGATATGAATCCGCAATTCTCTCCCGATGGCAAATTCATTGCTTGGCAAAGCATGGAGAACGATGGTTACGAGAGCGATCGCAACCGTTTATGCGTTTACAGTTTTGCCGATGGAAAGAAGACTTATGTTTCAGACACCTTTGATTCTAATGTTGAAGGATTTTGTTGGAATGCTGATTCGCGTTCATTGTATTTCATAGGTGTATGGCACGCATGTATCAATCTGTATAAAGCCGAACTAACCGGAAAGGTAAAACAACTGACCGACGATATGGCTGATTACGGTTCCGTGCAATTAGCGCATAATGGTACACAATTGTTAATGGAGCGTCATAGTATTTCTCAAGCTCATGAACTCTATTTCGTAACACCCGGAAAGGATATAAAGAGCACCAAAGTGCGTCAGCTTACTTTTGAAAACAAGCATATCTACGACCAATTGACTTTTGGAAAGGTGGAATCTCGCTGGGTTGCCACTACCGATGGTAAGCAAGAGAAGGTGTGGATTATCTTGCCGCCACATTTTGATGCCAACAAGAAATATCCTGCATTGCTTTTCTGCGAAGGAGGTCCGCAAAGTCCGGTAAGCCAATTCTGGAGTTATCGTTGGAACTTCCAAATCATGGCAGCCAATGGTTATATCATCGTAGCGCCTAACCGTCGCGGATTGCCAGGCTTCGGTTCGGAGTGGAACGCTGAAATTAGCGGCGATTGGGCAGGGCAGTGTATGAAAGATTACCTGAGTGCCATCGACGATGCCGCCAACAATCTTCCCTACGTAGACAAAGACCGGTTGGGTTGTATCGGCGCCAGCTTCGGCGGATTCAGTGTCTATTGGTTGGCCGGTCATCATAATAAACGCTTTAAGGCATTCATTGCCCACGATGGCGCTTTCAACCTTGAATCCATGTACACGGATACGGAAGAAGTTTGGTTCAGCAATTGGGAATACGACGATGCTTACTGGAATAAAGACCAGACCGCCAACGCCAAGCGCACGTATGAGAACTCTCCCCACAAGTTTGTCGACAAGTGGGACACCCCCATCCTCTGTATCCACGGTGAAAAGGATTACCGCATCAACGCCAATCAGGGCATGGGTGCTTTCAATTCCGCTCGTTTACGTGGCATACCGGCCGAATTGCTCCTCTTCCCTGATGAGAACCACTGGGTATTGAAGCCGCAGAACGGTATTTTGTGGCAGCGCACTTTCTTCGGATGGCTTGACAGATGGCTGAAGAAGTAATCTTATATCGTAGATTCATATCAAAACATAAAAACAAAAGAAAATGGTAGAAGCATTTCAAAAGAAACTCAGCGATTCGCCTCTGATGAGGTGGACAGCGTTAGCCCTTCTGGCCTCGGCGATGTTCTTTGCCTACATCTTCGTAGACATCATGTCGCCGCTGCAAGAGTATTTACAAACGTATAAGAATTGGGACCCTGTGGCTTACGGTCGCTTTGCCGGTTCAGAGCCCTTCCTCAATGTCTTTGTCTTCTTCCTCGTCTTTGCGGGAATTATCCTCGACAAGATGGGCGTCAGGTTCACCGCCATCCTTTCGGGTGTAGTGATGGTGGTCGGTGCAGTCATCAACTACTATGCCGTGTGCGATGCCTTTGTGGGCAGTACACTCGAAGCATTCTTCACCGATTACTTCAATCTTCCGCTTGCAAGTTGGAATATAACTCCGTTTTATGCCGGTATGCCTGCTTCGGCAAAGCTCTCGGCCATAGGCTTTATGATTTTCGGATGTGGTGCCGAGATGGCCGGAATCACCGTTTCGCGCGGTATCGTGAAATGGTTTAAAGGCAAGGAGATGGCTTTGGCCATGGGTATTGAGATGGCGATTGCCCGCTTGGGCGTAGCTGTTGTGGTATTGGCATCGCCTGCCATCGCAAAGATCCACCCCATCAGTGTATCGCGTCCCTTGGCCTTTGAGTTGATGTTGCTTTGCATCGGTCTCATCTGTTTTATTGTCTATGGGTTCATGGACAAGAAGTTGGAAGCTCAAGGTGTGGAAGAAGACAAAGACGACCCGTTCAAGGTGAGCGATATCGGCAAGATTCTTTCTTTGAAAGTCTTTTGGCTCGTAGCCTTGCTCTGTGTGTTGTATTACTCAGCCATTTTCCCCTTCCAGAAATACGCTATCAACATGTTGCAGTGTAATCTCGGTTTCACCGCCGAGCAAGCCGGCTTCGTGTTCTTCGTATTCCCCTTGGGAGCAGCTGCGGTGACCCCCGTTATCGGTAGCTATCTCGACCGTAAGGGTAAGGGAGCCACGATGCTCATACTCGGTGCCATACTGATGATTGTCTGCCACCTTGTATTTGCGTTTGTCGTACCGGCAACGCAAAGTGTTGTCATCACCATTACAGCCGTCATCGTATTGGGCATCTCTTTCTCGTTGGTGCCTGCCGCCCTGTGGCCTTCTGTGCCCAAGCTCATCGATGACAAACTGATTGGCTCGGCTTATGCCTTGATATTCTGGATACAGAACATCGGCCTTTATGCTTTCCCCATGATTATCGGCTCCGTACTCAGTTCTTCCAATCCGGGCGTAACCGATCCTTTGAAGTATAATTACACCGTGCCGATGTGCGTGTTCGCCTCTTTAGGCGTGCTTGCCCTCATCATTGGTTTGGCACTGAAAGCACTCGACAAGAAGAAAGGCTATGGACTTGAAGAACCCAACATAAAATAACCCTACCGTTCTTCTTATAAAAACTCCTCCGAATCTCTTTTAGGGAATCGGGGGAGTTTTTCTTTCTCATACCTTAAAAATGAAGATTCTTAGTGGACAATCTTCATTTCTTCCTGATGGCACCGTCAGGCCAACAAGCATCTCCGCGAAGTTTCATCGGGATGAAATTTTATTTCCATCGGTTGGATATTTTATTTCCATTAGAATGAAAATTTATTTTCAAAGGTTGAAACTGCGAGTTCCAAAGGTTGAAACTCATAGCTTGACCGAAAGGGATAATGAGCAATCGAGAAAGGAATAATGGGCGATCGCGGAAAAGCGAATGGGCAATCGCCCGTATAGGGGAAACAACCGTTAACAGCGAATGATGGCGGCCTTGCCCCCCGATAGGTGGAACGGGGCGGAGAGTAGGGCGGTGTCGTAGCGACGGAGCGGGGTGTGGTTTACTTCGATGTTGTCGAGTGCGAAGACGATGGCCGGCCTGTCTGTATTGAAAGCGTCGCCATCCGCGGCGATGTGTACCTCCACTTCTGTGCCGTCTCTTGCAATCACGTTGAAGTCTATGGCGCCCGGCGTGTTTGCAGAGCACACGGGGATGCTTCCGCTGAATTTGTAAGGGTGGGCTTTCTTGAGGCGTATCTCGCGGTTGTCGATGAAGAGACGGATGTCGCCTTCTAAGGGCATGATATAGCGTGTATAGCCGCTGAAGTCGGAGAAACGGCTCTCCGTCGAGTCGATTACGGCTGAGGAGATGCGTACATCGAAGTTGCGCGCGGCCAAACTGCTGCTTTCGGGATAGATGAATACTTCGCGCGTGATGCCGCCAGCCCACGCGTTGGTCGGATAATCTTCTTGTCTGATGATTTTCATGCTTCTTTTTTCTTTCCGGAGTTTCTGCGTCCGCGTCCTCTTCCGCCTTTGCCTGCCGGTTTGTGTGCAGCGCTTTTTCGGCCGGTCTTCCTGCTTTTCTTCACCACTTTGTATGCGGGTGCTTCGCCCAGAGCGGCAGGGAGCGGCAATTTCTCCACCTCTTTTTCGAGAAATTTCTCTATGGACTGGAAGTAGCTGATGTCGGCATCGCTGACAAAGGTGATGGCGTTGCCGTCGCGTTCGGCTCTGGCTGTTCGTCCGATGCGATGCACATAATCCTCGGCATCGCGTGGCACGTCGTAGTTGATAACGGTGTAGATGTCGTCGATGTCGATGCCTCGCGCCACGATGTCGGTTGCCACGAGCACGTCGATGGCTCCGCTTTTGAAGCGATACATGATTTCGTCGCGCTCGGCCTGCGTGAGGTCTGAGTGCATCTCTCCGCTCTTGATGTGGAGGCGTTGCAGGGCGCGGTTGATGTCTTTCACCTTGTTTTTCTTGCCGGAAAAGATGATGGTGCGGGTGAGGTTGCCGGCTTTGAAGATATGCTTGATGATGCCCAACTTCTGCGGCTCATAGCATACGTAGGCCGTTTGCTTGATTTTCTCGGCCGGTTTGCTCACGGCTATCTTCACTTCAACGGGATTTTTGAGCATCGTGGCGGCAAGTTCTTCAATCTTGGAGGGCATCGTGGCCGAGAACATGATTATCTGGCAAGTCTTCGGCAGTTGTTTGAAGATGGTGAGAATATCGTCGCTGAAACCCATATCGAGCATGCGGTCGGCCTCGTCGAGCACGAAGAACGACACGCGGCTGAAGTCCACTTTGCCCAGACTGAGATGGCTGATAAGCCGTCCGGGGGTAGCTATCACCACATCGGCGCCCAATCGCAGCGACTTCACCTCTTGGTCGTAACGGTTGCCGTCGTTGCCTCCATAGACGGCCACGCTGCTTACATCCTGCAAATAATAGCCGAATCCCTGCATGGCTTGGTCGATTTGCTGCGCCAATTCTCTTGTAGGACTCATGATAACACAGTTGATTGTCTCGTCGGGGAAGCCGCCGTCGGCCAATCTGCTGAGTATGGGCAAGAGGTAAGCGGCCGTCTTGCCGGTACCTGTTTGGGCAACGCCCATGATGTCGTGACCGTTGAGTATCTCGGGAATACATTTCTCCTGAATGGGTGTGCACGTATCGAAGTGCATGTCGTAGAGTGCATCGAGCACGTCGTCGTTTAAGTCTAAATCTTCAAAAAACATAAATCGTTAGTTTGGAGCCTTGCGGTAACAGAAATAAGCCACAAAGGCAAAAATGATGTTGGGCAGCCATGCTGCAAGGATGGGTGGCGTGTTTGCGTTGATGGCAAAGGTGGACGAAACGGTTTGCAGCATGATGTAGCCGAAGCTGAGTGCCAGTCCGATGCCGAGATACAGTCCCATTCCGCCTTTTCGTTTGCGAGAGGAAAGGGATACGCCGATGATGGTTAGGATGAAAGAGGCAAAGGAAGAGGCAATGCGTTTATGATATTCCACTTGGTATTGCACCACGTTTCCCGACCCGCGGTCTATCTGTTTGGAAATGTAGTCCAATAGTTGCGGACTTGTAAACGTCTCCTGTTGCCCTTTGGAATAGACCAAATCGGTGGGTTCCATTTGCAGAACGGTGTCTTTGGTAGTGCCGCTTGTTATCTTCTCTCGTAAGCCGCGAAGCTGACGTATCTTCCAATCCATGGCTTTCCAATGGTATTTGGAGTCGGAAATGGTATCATATTGTATCTCCGAGGCCGTCATGTGGCTTACCAATTTTTTGTTTTCAAACTTATACAAGCAGAAACCATACCCTTTCTTTATCGTGTTGTCGTAGAGTTTCATATAAGCAATGACACCTTTCCCCACCTGTAACTGCACGTTTTCCGCTGAGGTATTCTTCTTCTTGTTCTTGTAAAGCGTCTCGAAATTCTGCCTGATAACGGTACCATGGGGTATGACGTATGCGCTCAAATAGAAGGAAAGACCGGATATAAGCACGCATGAGAACATGTAAGGGCGAATGAGGCGCCGGAAACTGATGCCTGCTGCCAGCATGGATATTATCTCCGAATTACCCGCAAGTTTGGAGGTGAAGAAGATAACAGCGATAAACACGAAGAGCGGACTGAACAGATTGGCGAAATAAGGCACGAAGTTCATGTAATAATCGAATACGATGGCCTTGAGCGGTGCTTTGTATTCGGAGAACTTGGCCAGGTTTTCGTTGACGTCGAAGACAATGGAGATAGAGATAATCAGTGCGATAGCAAAGATATAGGTACCGATAAACTTGCGGATGATATAACGGTCTAAGCGCTTGATATATCTGCCCGGATTCAGCCATCCGAGCCATCCCGAGATTTGTTTCATCACGGGGAATCGGTCGGCTGCGCGTCTGCTGAGAGCTGACGGATTATATTTGTTCCACGTATCTTTCAGTTTCATGCCTATATTCGTCTGCCTAATTGATGAATGATAGAGGCTTTCCACTTCACGAAGTCTCCTTGTTCGATGTGTTCCCGTGCATCGGTTACCAAGCGAAGATAGAAACTAAGGTTGTGAATACTTGCTATCTGCATGGCCAAAAGCTCTTGTGCTTTGAAGAGATGGTGCAGGTAAGCCTTTGTATGCACACGGTCTACATGACATCCGTCGGGGTCGATGGGCGAGAAGTCGCTTTCCCATTTCTTGTTCTTCATATTCATCGTTCCCTCGTAAGTGAACAGCATGGCATTGCGTCCGTTGCGGGTCGGCATCACGCAATCAAACATATCTACCCCCCGTTCGATGGCTTCGAGAATATTTTGCGGTGTTCCTACGCCCATCAGATAGCGCGGTTTGTCTTTGGGGAGAATTTCATTCACCACTTCTATCATCTCATACATCGTCTCTGTGGGTTCACCTACAGCAAGTCCGCCGATAGCGTTGCCGTCGGCACCTTTGTCGGCCACGAATTTCGCTGCTTCTCTGCGTAAATCTTTGTAGGTGCATCCCTGTACAATGGGAAACAGGCTCTGACTATATCCATATAAGGGTTCGGTAGCATTGAAACGGGCAATGCAGCGGTCGAGCCATCGCTGCGTCAGCGCCAAACTTTTGCGGGCATAGGCATAATCACTCTTTCCCGGCGGACATTCATCAAGTGCCATCATGATGTCTGCTCCGATGATACGCTCCGTATCCATCACATTCTCTGGTGTGAAAAAGTGTTTGGAACCATCGATATGCGACCGAAACTCGCATCCTTCCTCACGTAGTTTGCGAATACCCGTTAGCGAAAACACCTGAAAACCACCGCTATCAGTAAGGATAGGATGGTTCCAAGCATTGAAACGGTGCAGTCCGCCGGCAGCTTTCAGTATATCGAGCCCCGGACGCAGATAGAGATGATACGTGTTGCCGAGAATGATTTGAGCTTTCACCTGCTCCTCCAATTCGGCGATATGCACACCTTTCACACTGCCACATGTGCCTACGGGCATAAAGATGGGCGTTTTTATCTGTCCATGAGCTGTGGTAATGAGACCGGTTCGTGCATCTGAGGCATTGTCGGTATGCTGTAATTCAAATTTCATTTCAGATGTTCTCTATCTCCATATATCAGCAGTCGTTTTGTCAAAGCTTAGCTTCAAGGTTGTAAGAGCTATGTTCCAAGAGGCTAAGAGCTATGCTTTCAGAGCGTAAAAGCTATGGTGTTTCAAAACCGCTTGCCAACCGCTGTTTCAAGAGGGCTGTCGGGCGTGTTACGGCTTGCTAAACTTTCTTCTCTTCTTCTACGGTCAAATCGACTGCATTTTTTACTTTTTCGTTTGTCAAAGCGAAGTCCCATACGTCTTGCACGTTCTCCACATAATGGAAAGTAACACCGTTAAGATAGATGGCAGGAATCTCTTCTACATCTTTTCGGTTGTCCTTACACATGAGAATATCGGTGATACCCGCCCGTTTGGCGGCAAGTATCTTCTCTTTGATTCCGCCTACCGGCAGCACTTTTCCTCGCAGAGTAATCTCTCCGGTCATAGCCGTGTTTTTGCGAACCTTACGTTGTGTGAGTGCCGAGGCCAGCGAAGTGGCTATCGTGATGCCTGCCGATGGTCCATCTTTGGGCGTTGCCCCTTCGGGCACATGTATGTGTATGTTCCATTGGTCGAATATCTTGTAGTCTATACCCAAAGCGTCTACATGGGCTTTTACATATTCCAAAGCAATAACAGCCGATTCTTTCATCACATCGCCCAAGTTTCCCGTCAGCGTAAGTTTGGCTCCCTTGCCCTTGCTAAGGCTGGTTTCAATGAAGAGAATCTCGCCACCAACACTTGTCCAAGCAAGTCCCGTTACCACTCCGGCATAGTCGTTGCCCTGATAGATGTCGCGATAATAGGGCGGCTTGCCTAACAATTCCTCTATCTTGTCGGGCGTAATCTTTTCTGCGGGCAGCTTTCCGTCTTTGGCATAGAGGAAAGCCAATTTCCGAAAAGCCTTGTTGATTTCTTTTTCAAGCTGCCGCACACCGCTCTCACGGGTGTATTGCTCTATAATCTTTTCAATGGCAGCCTTGTTCAATGTCAATCCTTTTTCTTTGTCGAGGCCGGCATTTTCTTTCTCTTTCGGTATGAGATGGCGCTTGGCTATCTCGGCTTTCTCTTCGGTAATATAGCCGCTTACTTCGATGAGTTCCATGCGGTCGAGCAACGGACGGGGAATGGAACTAAGGTCGTTGGCAGTAGCAATAAAGAGCACTTTCGACAAATCATAGTCTATATCGAGGTAATTGTCGTGGAAAGCATTATTCTGTTCGGGGTCGAGCACTTCAAGAAGTGCCGATGCGGGGTCACCGTTGATGGTATTTTGGGTCACCTTGTCAATCTCGTCGAGTATGAAAACGGGATTGGAAGAGCCGGCTTTCTGTATGCTTTTGATGATTCTTCCGGGCATGGCACCAATGTAGGTGCGGCGATGTCCGCGTATTTCAGCTTCGTCGTGCAGCCCTCCGAGACTCATGCGCACATATTTTCGTTTCATGGCCTCTGCGATGCTTTTGCCTAAACTTGTCTTTCCTACCCCCGGAGGGCCATAGAGACAGATGATGGGCGATTTGAGGTCGCCTCGCAACGACAGTACGGCCATGTGTTCCAAGATGCGTTCTTTCACCTTCTCCATTCCGTAATGGTCTTTGTTCAGCACTCTTTGCGCCCGTTTCAGGTTTAAATCGTCGGCCGTAAACTCTCCCCAAGGAAGCGATACCATGGTCTGTAGATAGCTGAGCTGCACGTTGTATTCGGGGCTTTGGGAATTGAGTTGGTCTAATTTGTCCAGCTCTTTCATGAAGACGGCTTTCACGTTTTCCGTCCATTTCTTTTTCTTTGCCTCCTCTTCCAGCTCGTGTTTCTCTGGCGAACCGTCTCCGTTTCCAAGTTCCTCTTTAATGTTTTTAATCTGCTGTTGCAAGAAGTATTCCCGCTGTTGCTCGTCAATCTCTTCTCGGGTCTTAGTTCTGATATTGAGTTTCAAGTCCATCAACTGCATCTCACGATTCAAAACTTTCAGCAATTCAAATAATCGCTCTTTCATGGAAGAGACAGAGAGCAGCCGCATCTTGTCCGAGATGCTGAACGGCATGTTAGAGCAGATGAAATTAACCGTGATAACCGGGTTGCTGATATTACTGATGGCAAACTGCGACTCGTCGGGTATCTCTTCGTTTTTCAGTATGTATTCCGTGGTGCGTGGCAGCAAATCTTCCACAGCTGCGTTAAATTCCTTATCTCGTTCGGCGGGTATTTCTTCGGGGGCTACTTCGGTATGTCCTTTTAAGTACGGACGTTTCTTGGTAAGCGAGGAAAGTGTGCAACGTCCCAACCCCTGTACAATGGCTGTCTGATTGTTTCCCGGGCCGGGCAAGTCCAACACTTTCACTACCTTGGCATATACTCCGTATTCATACAAATCATCTTGTGAAGGGTCGTCTACGTTCGCATCTTTCTGGCAAAACACGGCAAAGATGCCGTTAGGCTCATTCTTCATCTTGTTTACCAGATTAAGACTTGCAGGCCGACCTACCAGTATGGGGCAGATAACTCCAGGGAACATGACCATATTGCGGGTAGCTAAGATGGGCACTTCGCCCTCAATGGTCACTTGAAAAAGTTTGGTAATGTCGCCTTCGTAGTCGGCAATCATTTGGAATGCGTTATTCTGATTTCTGTTCATTCTATACTTCACCTATAATTATGAGGTGCAAAGTTAAACATTATAATTGAGATTAAACTATATAGGCTCATAATTTTGCCGGCGGTAAAGGTATTTCGATAAAAAAAGCAATATAACCTGTAGAATATCGTTTTACAAGAGATTTTAAGGAAAAATATGCCTAATGATTATTTCCGTTTTAAGCAGTTTACCGTCTATCACGACCGTTGTGCCATGAAGGTGGGTACAGATGGTGTGCTGTTAGGTGCATGGGCAGAGGGCGGAATGCGTATTCTTGACATCGGAACGGGTACAGGGCTTATTGCGTTGATGATGGCACAACGCTTTCAACAAGCAGCGGTGACGGGAATAGACATAGATACGGCAGCCTGTCGGCAGGCATGGGAAAACGTGAAAGCATCTCCGTTTGCAGACAGAGTGGAAATACAAGAGACGTCCGTGCAGAGTTATATGCCATCCGAAGCATTCGATGCCATTGTTTCTAATCCGCCCTTTTTCGTGAACAGTCTGCGTAATCCCGATAAACAACGCGCTGTTGCGCGACATACAGATACGCTTTCATATCGCGAACTGTTTGCTCATGCTTATCGGTTGCTGACCGCTGTTGGCATATTTTCTATCATCGTTCCGGCAGAAATGTGGGAAGACGTTCTTTCAGAAAGTAGTATTGTGGGCTTTTCTCTTTCTAAGGTGTGTGCTGTAAAGACGGTAGAAAGCAGACCGCCGAAGCGTTATCTCCTTACATTCAGCAAGGAAATACCGGAGAAAATCAATTCCGAAAGACTCTTGTTGATGGGAGGGGCTGGTTACAAATCAGATGAATATAACCTTTTGACGAAAGATTTTTATTTATAGGAAGATACTATAAATTGAGCTTCCGCTGAAGCATCTTGTTGAGGGCTTGTATGTGGCGGGTTTGACGGGTGATGTCTTCTCTCACTTGATGAATATCGTTAAAGAATTCACTGAATGCGTTTTGTATGAGATTGGGTTTGCGCATGCGTTTATCGGCAGTAGGATTAACGAGTATCTTTATACCTTTTGCAATTAATTCGATGTCTATATCTTCGCCCATCATTAAGGGGTCGCCGTCATAATGAATAACTCCGGGCTGGTCTCTGTGTATGTGTATTTTCTTGGTTTTAAATGTCTTTATCTTGGAATTTTTATTGAGCGTTTTGTTAAACATATCAATGCTGATTTGCGGGGCTTCCAGCACGTCGAACGGTTCCATAATAATGACATCCATTAGCCCGTCGCTCATAGATGCTTGAGGTGCGATATAGGCGTCATTTCCATACTGAGAAGCATTCGCACAGGAAATAAGGAAAGCCTTATATCTCTTCGTTCCCGTTTCGTCTTCTATCTCATAAGTCTCGGGTTTGTATTTAAGTCCCTCTTTGAGCACATTCTCCACATAGCTGATAGGGCCTCGTTTACCGCTCATAGCAAACTTCATACTGATAAAAGCATCAAATCCCATGCCGCAAGTACAAAAAAATGGTATGTTGTTGATTGTGCCATAATCTAAACAATGTATCTCACATTGGTTGATAATGCGGATGGCTCCTTTGATATTCATGGGTAACATCAGGTGTCGAGCCAGCCCGTTTCCCGAACCACAAGGCAGAATGGCCAATGCTGTATCAGACTGTACGATAGCCCGCGCCACTTCATTTACCGTACCATCGCCGCCTACAGCTACTACAATATCAGCTTTCTCGTCTTTAGCTTCTTCGGCAATCACAGAGGCATGTCCTGCATATTGCGTCTCACGAATCGTGTAGTCGAACTTCTCTTTATCAAGGTTCGCCTCTATGATATGTGGTATTCCGGCTTTACTTACTGTGCCGGAAATAGGATTCATGATGAATACAATCTGCTTTTTATTCATACCTGTCGCACTACAATCTGGCCTATACGATATTGTGAAATACAAAGATAATAAAATAAAGATGCATTCTGTTCATATAAAAGGATTAATTTATCCAACTGACAGATTTTTCTTAAAACAAAACAGTATATGATACAATTTTTGTATCTTTGCAGCCTAATTAAAGAATATTGTAGGAGTACTACACCTTTTATTTTATAATGGGACAATTACAAGAAAGATTCAAAAACTATCGTGAGCCTCAGAAGTTCATGGAAGCAGGCGTATATCCTTATTTCCGAGCCATTACCGGCAAGCAAGGAACAGAAGTAGATATGGTAGGCCACCATGTTCTGATGTTTGGCTCTAATGCCTATACAGGACTGACAAGCGATCAACGAATCATAGATGCGGCAAAAGCGGCATTGGACAAATACGGCTCCGGTTGTGCCGGAAGTCGTTTTTTAAATGGCACGTTGGACATTCATGAAGAGTTGGAAAGAGAGTTGGCAAAGTTTGTCGGCAAAGATGAAACGCTCTGCTTTTCTACGGGATTCTCTGTAAACTCGGGTGTGCTCGCTGTTGTTTGCGGACGAGAAGACTATATCATTTGCGATGATCGCGACCATGCCAGCATCGTAGACGGGCGTCGCCTTTCTTTTGCTCACCAGCTGAAATACAAGCACAATGATATGGAAGATTTGGAAAAAATACTCCAAAAACTTCCTTATGATGCTGTGAAACTAATTGTGGTAGACGGTGTGTTTTCCATGGAGGGCGATTTGGCTAAGTTGCCGGAAATCGTTGAGTTGAAACGAAAGTACAATGCCTCGATTATGGTGGATGAAGCACATGGTCTCGGTGTATTCGGAAGGGACGGACGCGGAGTCTGCGACTATTTTGGATTGACGGATGAAGTAGACCTCATTATGGGAACTTTCAGTAAGTCTCTTGCAAGTATCGGTGGATTTATTGCCGGAGATTCGGACACCATTAATTATATACGTCATACTTGTCGTACTTATATCTTCAGTGCTTCCAACACTCCGGCAGCTACTGCCGCGGCATTAGAGGCCTTGCATATCATCCAAAAGGAACCGAAACGCATTGAGGCACTATGGAAAGTCTCTCATTATGCACTGCGCCGTTTCCGTGAAGAAGGATTTGAGATAGGAGAAACACAGAGCCCTATTATTCCTCTTTATGTGCGTGATGTAGACAAAACATTTCTTGTTACGAAGCAAGCATTTGAAAACGGCGTGTTTATCAACCCCGTGATTCCTCCTGCCTGCGCACCTCAAGATACTTTGGTACGCTTTGCACTCATGGCTACTCATACGGAAGAACAGGTGGAAAAAGGCGTACAGGTGTTGAAGCAGATATTCATTGACCAAAAGATTCTGAAATAAGCAAGTGTAAATTTGCAAAGTTTCCGAATTGTCATTACCTTTGCAAGCGCATTTAAAGAATGGTTCTTGCAATGCGGGGTGTAGCGCAGCCCGGTAGCGCTCCTGGTTTGGGACCAGGCGGTCGCAGGTTCGAATCCTGTCGCCCCGACAGAGAGAGATGGCCAATTTGCTTGGCCATCTCTTTCTCTTTCTATCTTACAAAGTACTTTTATCAGATTTTCTATGAAATCCAAAGATAGATACTACGGAGCGAGTACTTTCCGATGATTCACGATGTAGATACCCTGTTGCATCTTGTTGGGGCATATTTTCATCCCCGACACTGTGTAAACGTCTTGTGGGGTGGCATCGTTTTCCACGGTTGCGATACCTGTGGACACGTTGAACGGATAAAAATCTTTTGTGCCACTTTCGAGTATTACATATATACTGTTAGCCGGAATGGTTTCCCCTCTTGATAAGCGATACAGTCCTGTTACTCCCGTTCTGGTATCGGGGATATATACGTGGTCGTCGGTATTGATGATTTCTTCCGATGTAGCATGCAAAAGATTGCGGGCAATGTCGTCGGTCGTTCCATTAGAGGCAAAAAGATAATGAGTGCCGGCAGTGCCTTTAAGGATGACGCCCGTGTTTGCCGGCACACGTTTTACTTCCTGCAAGGCGATACCATCAGTTCCGCGAATTACAAGGATGTAGGCAGCAATACCTTGTGTCTTGCTGAAATCGAGGGGTTCGCTGCAACGGTAACCCATACAGCCTGAAGCATCTATGTCGACATCGCAGACTGATTGACGAAACAAATGCACCGGTTCGGAGAAATCGGCATAGCAGGAAAAGAGTTCGTAACGGTAGTTGTAGCTCAAGTATCTCCTCTCATACTGTTTGAACGAGATGCGGGCATGGCCTTTTTCGTTGATATGGATAACTGCTTTCGCAGCAGGCTGCACTTGAGAAACAACTTTCAACGCGTTTTGCGTATTGCTGACTGAGGACAGATAGCCGGTGCCATCGTGGAGTGTCCAGAAGTTGGGTGTTCCACCTAACGTGAGCACAGAACCGGTTTTGATGTCTCGGATTACACGTCCGTCAAGAGATACTGTTATGCTCTTGCGATTGTTTCGCGTATTTTGCGCGCCCATGACGTGTTTGGAATCGTGTTCCAAATCTACGATAATGAGTTTATCGCCCGCAGAAAGTGTGGTTTCGTCTTCCACAGGAATATAGCAGATGGTATGATGCGTGTTGTTCGTGTCTGATAAAGCCCATGTCGGAATGACAGCCATTGAGAACAAACATACGGATAAAAACAAGGTGTGTAGTGCTTTTTTCATGTTGATAGGTGTTTTTAATCATATTGCGAAGATACGAAATTTATGGACATGAAGCAAAGGTCTGTATTCTATTTTTTGAACGAAGCGTGCGAAAAGACGCGAAAGCCTCATTGCCTGACTAAAAAAGAGCAGGAAGGATGCGCGTGTCTTCTTCTTTTTCCGTACTTTTGCATGGCATGTGAGCGAGGAGCTTCTCTCACCACAATTACGGAAAAAGAAGAATGTATGAAGGAATATCAGACTTATATTTTTGATTTAGACGGTACGTTGATTAGTTCGCTTGAAGACTTAGCAGCGAGTACGAACTATGCATTGCGACAGGCCGGACTACCCGAACGTACATTGGAAGAGGTGCGCACATTCGTAGGAAACGGAGTGAGGAAACTCATGGAGCGCGCTATTCCGGATGGGGCATCTCATCCGCGTTTTGAGGAAATCTTTACTACCTTTCGCGAGCATTACATGCTGCATAATCTGGATGCTACCCGTCCATATGATGGCATCATGGAAATGCTGAAAGAGATGAAGCGTCGCGGCAAGCATGTGGCTGTGGTGAGCAACAAGTTTTACGCTGCTACGCAGGAATTATGCCAACACTTTTTCGGCAACTACGTGGAGGTGGCTATCGGTGAACGGGAAGGCATCAGGAAGAAACCGGCACCCGATACCGTGATAGAGGCTTTCAGACAGTTGGGCGTTTCGCGTGAAAATGCTGTCTACATAGGCGACAGCGATGTAGACATAGCGACTGCCCGCAACAGTGGCTTGCCTTGTATCAGCGTGTTGTGGGGATTCCGCGACCGTGACTTCCTTTTGGAACATGGGGCAACGACCTTTGCCGAAAAGCCTTCGGATATATTGTCATAATGAGTTCGAGATAACGTTTTTTGAGGCAGGCTGCTTCTTTGCTCTGTCGACAACGTCAGCCATACCACTATATATCGGTGGATAGAATAATTCATTTTCGCTTCCCTTATTTCCACAATTCCCAACACATTTATCCGTAATAGTATGACAATAGTACCGAATAGGACAAATCGATTTTGGGTTAAAGATGGGCTTTGATAAGGACTTTGTCAAGGCGATGGCGTAATTCTTTTATTTTCGATTTCCTTACCGACAATATAATTCGGCACGATTCACCATACTCCAAGGAGATAACGCGGGATGACATTTCTTTAACCACTCGCATAACATCATTTATCCGCTCATAGGGGAACAGTCGCTCTGTCGTTTCTTCTACTATTTGTTCTACTTTTTCACTATTCTCAATGCCAGCTTCTGCCGCAGTACGATAAGCTGTCATCATACCGCCTGTGCCCAGATTGATGCCTCCATAATACCTGACAACAATCACCAGAATGTCTGTCAACTCATACTTGTTGATTTGTCCTAAGATGGGCTTTCCCGCTGTACTCCCCGGTTCCCCGTCATCGTTGGCGCGAAAGATAAGCCGTTCCGCTCCCAACACATAGGCATAGCAAATATGACGGGCATCGTAATACTTCTTACGATAAGTTGTTAGAAGCTCTTTCACCTGCTCTTGCGATGAAACGTGGTGACAAAAAGACAGGAACTTACTCCTTTTCTCGGTGTAAGTTCCTTGTCCTATTTTGCTTGTTATGGTCTTATAAGTATCCGACATTTAGCTTAATTTATGGATAATAAGCCCGGAGCGCAACTTAGGCTCAAACCATGTAGCCTTTGGCGGCATGATTTTTCCGCTATCGGCAATATCCATGATTTGTTGCATGCTTACCGGATAAAGAGCCAAGGCCATGCGCATTTCTCCATTATCCACACGACGTTTGAGTTCTTGAAGACCACGTAATCCTCCAACAAAGTCTATCCGCTTGTCGGAACGCAGGTCTTTGATGTTTAAAATATCATCTAAAATCAAGCGGCTCGATATGTCAACATCTAATACGCCGATAGGATCAGAATCATCGTATGTGCCGGGTTTGGCTTCCAAGGCATACCATTGGCCGTCAAGGTACAGCGAAAATTCGTGCAACTTTGCCGGTTTGTATTCATCTTTTCCTTTGCAAACTACAGTGAAATTCTTCTCTAATGCTTTTAAGAATTCTTCACTCGACAAGCCATTTAAGTCTTTTACAACTCGGTTGTAGTCCAAGATTGTGAGTTGAGAAGCTTGGAAGCATACGGACATGAAGTAATTGTATTCTTCCGTTCCTTTATGATTCGGGTTCTGTTTGGCTTTTTCCGCGCCAACTAAAGCTGCAGCAGCAGAACGGTGGTGACCGTCTGCGATATACAAGCTCGGCATTTTTGCAAACTCGTCTGTAATGGTTTTAATATCTGCAGGGTCTGAGATTACCCAGAATTGGTGGCGGAATCCATCAATCGGAGCGATGAAATCATAAACAGGAGTCTGAGCTGCATAACGATTGATGAGCGCATCCAACACTTTGTTGTCAGGATAGGCAAAGAATACCGGCTCAATGTTCGCATCACAGACACGGACATGTTTCATTCTGTCTTCTTCTTTGTCACGACGAGTCAACTCATGTTTTTTGATGACCCCCGTCATATAATCGTTCACGTATGCACCGACAACGAGACCATATTGCGTCTTTCCATTCATCGTCTGGGCATAGATATAATAGTTCTCTTTATCATCCTGAACCAGCCATCCCTTATCTTGGAATTTGCGGAAGTTCTTTGCGGCCTGCTCATAGACACGCGGATCATATTCAGATGTTCCTACTTCAAAATCTATTTCGGGCTTGATGATATGATAAAGACTCATTTCATTATCCCCAGCTTCGGCTCTTGCTTCTTCAGAGTCGAGGACATCGTATGGGCGAGACTCTACTTTTTCAACGAGATTTTGTGGAGGTCTTACACCTCTGAAAGGTTTGATAGTAGCCATATCTCTGTGTTATTTATTTACTTGGAACTTTGTGCAACCGTCTTTAAAGAACGCATTGATTTGCTTGGCTGCTGCAAGCCCTGCATTGAAGTTGGCCTCTGCAGTCTGTGCACCCATCTTCTTCGGAGTAGTGAAGAAACGGCCTTCAAATTTCTGGAATTCAGCTTCAGCATCGGGTTTGATATCTGTTACATATTTCAAATCTTCGCGTTCGCCCAGCAATTTAATCAGTTCTGCTTCGTTGATAACCTCTTTACGGGCTGTATTGACAACAATTCCGCCTTTAGGCATCTGATTTACTACAGTATAGTTGATGCTTTGCTTGGTTTCAGGTGTTGCAGGAATGTGCAAGCTCACAATGTCACACTGTTTGAAAAGCTCATCTTGGTTGGCAACGGCATGCACTCCGTCAGCTTCGATGGCAGAGGCAGGACAGAAAGCATCATAAGCATAAATATCCATACCGAATCCTTTTGCGATACGGGCAACGTTTCTTCCTACGTTTCCATAAGCAAGGATGCCAAGTTTCTTGCCCATCAATTCAGAGCCGGATTTACCGTTATAGAAGTTGCGGACAGCAGCAACCAACATACCGAATACAAGTTCGGCAACGGCATTGGAGTTCTGTCCTGGCGTATTTTCCACAACTATATTTTTCTCTTTTGCGTATGCTATATCAATGGAGTCGAACCCTGCACCGGCACGAACGATAATCTTGAGGTTCTTAGCCGCATCAATTACGTCGGGAGTTACTTTATCCGAGCGCACAATCATGGCATCGGCATCCTTTATGGCATCCAGCAGTTGCTGCTTTTCCGTATATTTTTCCAATAACACGAGCTGATGTCCGGCTCCTTCTATTTCCTGTTTGATAGCATTTACAGCTTTTGCTGCAAAGGGCTTTTCAGTAGCCACTAATACTTTCATAGTCTTATATTTTTAATGATTAATAGATAAAATATAGGGTGGAAAGAAATCCCCACCCTATATATATAAAGGTTGTTTTAATGTTTAGCTTCAAACTCTTTCATGCAATTGATAAGAGCCTGAACGCCTTCAACAGACATTGCGTTGTAGCAACTTGCACGGAAGCCACCCACAGAGCGGTGTCCTTTAATGCCCACCATGCCATGTTCTGTTGCAAACTCAAAGAACGGTTTCTCCAATTCCTTGTATTCATCGTTCATTACGAAGCAGATATTCATGAGTGAACGGTCTTCTTCAGCAACAGTTCCGCGGAAGAGTTTGTTTCTGTCGATTTCTCCATACAGCAAGTCTGCACGCTGGTGAGCCAATTTGTCCATTGCTTCAACACCGCCGTTTCTCTTGATCCAACGCAATGTTTCCAATGCTGAATAGATAGGAACAACAGGAGGAGTATTGAACATTGAGCCTTTCTCGATGTGTGTACGATAGTCGAGCATGGTTGGAATCTCACGTCCTGTCTTACCCAATTTATCTTCTTTCACAATAATGAATGTTACACCGGCCATAGCAAGATTCTTCTGTGCACCACCATAGATACAGTCATATTTGGCAACATCTACTGGACGGCTGAAAATGTCAGAAGACATATCACCAATCAGTGGTACCTTTACATCGGGATCTTTGCGCATTTCCGTACCATAAATGGTGTTATTGGTTGTAATGTGGAAATAATCGCAGTCAGCCGGAATATTCCAATCTTTGGGAATATAGGTATAGTTAGCTTCCTTAGATGAAGCAATTTCAAGTGCTTCACCAAAGAACTTAGCTTGTTTCAAAGCATTGTTTGCCCAAGTTCCAGTATTCAAGAAAGCTGCTTTTTTTACCAAGAAGTTGTAAGGAACCTGATGGAATTGGAGTGAAGCACCGCCACCTAAGAAGATGACAGCATAGCCTTCGGGTACGTTCAACAACTCTTTGATCAATGCCATAGCTTCATCCATAACCGGCTGGAAGTCTTTTGCACGATGGCTGATCTCCATCAGAGACAAACCGGAACCATTAAAGTCAAGGAGTTGCTTGGCTGTGTTCTCAATTACTTCACGTGGAAGAATCGATGGACCTGCATTAAAATTGTACTTCTTCATTTGTTAGTTATTATATTTAAGTTGATAAAAGAAAAGTTCTTCATTACGAGTGCGAAAATATGCTTTTTATTTGGATTAAACAAATATTTGCCGAGATATTTTTATTTTTCTCTGCCTTTTAAAAAGAAATCGTCATTTTACCGGTTCTACAACGGTTTTTATCCCCTTTATTTTCTCACTTTTCGTCAGTTCCAACACTTGTTTCAGCTTGTTCCGAGCGATAGCGGCATAGGAGAAATAATCTCTTACATCGATGCGTCCCAGTTCGTGTTTTTCCAACCCTCCCTTTTTACAAAGGAAGCCTACAATATCTCCTTTACTGATTTTATCTTTCTTTCCTTTTCCTATATAGATGGTTGTCATGCGTGGTTGGGCAGGTTTTCCCATTATTTCGGGTAGGGTATATGATTCTATCTGACCTTTGATGTATTCAGGCAGAAACTCTTCCGGACTCAGGATAAAGAAGCTCCTTCCCGATGCTTCCCAACGGGCGGTACGCCCAACTCTATGGATATAGTTCTCTCCTGCTATCGGAAGATGGTAATGGATAATATTATTGACATCCGGAATATCAAGTCCCCGTGATGCCAAGTCTGTGCTTACAAAGATATTGGCTGAACCGTTCGCAAACTTATAAAGTGCGTCTTCTCTCGCCTTTTGTTCCATGCCTCCATGGAAAGAACTTGTATAAAAACCATGTTCTCTCAAATACCTGTCTGTTCGTTCTACGCTTTCCCGATAATTTAAGAAAATAATAGTACTTTCGGAACCTAAACAGCAAAGTAACCGGTTTAAGGTTTTAAGTTTGTCTTTATCCGGACTTCTTACTTCAAACAGGCTCACCCTGTCCGGAATCATTTCCGTATGGTCAAGGTAATTGATGCGATTCGTCTTATTGATATTCACAAAATGAGGGATTTCTGCTGTATCAGTTGCAGATAGAAGGATATGTCGGTCTGCGTCAACCAGTCGATTTAAAACCGCACTCATTTCGTCTCTGAATCCCATTTCCAGGCATTTATCGAACTCATCGATTACCACCCATTTCACGGTATTTATAGAAAAGTTCCCTTTTTCTATATGGTCATTCAAGCGCCCAGGTGTACAGAATAGAATTTGAGGGTTGATTTTCTTCATCAATCGGTGTTCATCCATGGTCGGGCGGCCACCATAGCAACTCATCGCACGTAGCCTTGTTCCCATTGATTGCAAAACATTCACAGATTGCAAGGCCAGCTCTCGGCCGGGAACAAGCACGATTGCCTGCACGCTTTCCTTATCCTCATCTATCATTTGCACAAGTGGAAGAAGATAGGCCAGCGTTTTTCCGCTTCCTGTCGGAGATAGAATCACGATGTCGCTTTTTGTCCTGAGAATGGCATGGCATGCCTCTTTCTGCATGGCATTGAGCGATTCTATCTTTAGCTTTTCTAATATCGTATGGGTATTCATTTCTTTCGTAATCGGTCTATTTCATCAAATTCCTTTCCCATGTTTAGGTTCAGATAGATGGTATATAACACAGGCACCCATTTCTCCTTGTCTTCGGGATTTAGCTGTCGATATTTTTCCATATAAGGGCGACTTTTTGTATAGTATTCGGCTATTTTATTGCGAGTTGACCGTGTATTTTTTTCCGTTCTTTCCAGTGCTATCGCCATGTTGAAATATGCCAATCCTAAGTTACAATAAGCCTCTGCCAAACCGGTATCTTCAGCAATCAACGTATTACAAATTTTGATACATTCTTCATACTGTCCTGCATTGAGAAGAACAGTGCTTTTTGCCAACCGAAACACTTGATTGGTGCTATCTTCCGCTAAGGCTTTGTCTACTGTTATTTGCACGGAGTCCGGTCGATGAATGCTTTCATAATACGCAATCAAACGTGGGAAAAAGAAAGAGAAAGTGGGGTAACGGGCAAAGCCTTCTTTCAGCGTCGATATGTAATTTGCAGAGTCTTGATGAAGTTTGTACATCTCTGCAATGTATTGCAAGGCATAATCGCCCGTCGCCGGATTTGCCTTTGCTTTTTCTGCATACTTCATGACCATATCGTAATTTTTTATCTTGTAGCCCGAATAAACTGCCCAATATGCGGCCTTAGACAACAGAGTATCGCGCTGTTGATACCCATAATAGGTAAACAAGGGCTGTCGTGTACAGTCTATATAGGTATCGAAGAAGCGGAAGGCCTCATCATATCTCTGTTTTTTTACGAAGAAGATACCCCCGTTCAGCAAATTAGCTCTGTATGCCGACAGATATTCCGCATGCTTTTCTCTCAACTTCAATTTTACTGTTCCATGCTTGTCCGGCATAGCATCTAAACTGTCAATACGTTCGGCAACAAGAAACATGTTTCTTGCATGACGAAACAAAGCCGCCGTATCGTAAGGTTGTTTCAAATATAATTTCTCATTTCCTTGTTCATATTGTGCTTTTACGGCATCGAAAAGTGTTGTCCATATCTTTATGTTTGCCGTGTTTGCCGAGTCGGTCAATAGTTTTCTCATCATCGAGTCTGCCTTATGGATGTCTTTGCCCGACTTGATATACGTCTTTGCCTGTGCTATCTCCTTACGTTGGGGAAACGCATTCATAGCATTTATGGTCATTAATAAGACACATATATATATGATTCGTATCATTCGTTCTTTCTCCTTACAGAACATTTTTCCTTGCATCATTCCCTCAAAAATCATGAATAGCTTGATGTAAACCTCAACATCTTCTATGAAAAGTATAATCCCTATCACTTCCACGACAACTTCATGGCAACCATGCCGTTATCATGGAAATGATAGGAATACCCGTTTTTTCTTACTTCCGGTAAGAATTATTCACCTATAATCGCTGTAATTTCGTCTGCTTTGGCCTTTTCGCCGAGTGCATTATATACCATACGGAGCTGAGGTGCCCAGTTCAGCTTCTCGCGATTGGGGTCTAACTCACGTACCTTTTCATAGTAAACCCTTGCTTCGTCTAAGCATTTTCTCACCTTTTCGGCATTTTCCGGCGATAAGCGTCCCATCTTATCGCTTAATTGCTGGTTCAGGTCAAAGCCTTTGGAGCTTGCACATACGCCTAAGTTATAGTACACTTCCACGAAAGTAGGGTCTATCGCCACTGTCTTTTTGAAGGCCTCGATAGCTTCGTCCCATTTGCGATCGTTCATGAAAGTCTCTCCCTTGATGGCATACGCCATCTTGTTACCGGGATTGTTGGCTATCTCGTCGTTGATCATTTTCTCAGACAGGGCTTTCTCTCCTATTTGGTTGTACAGGCTGGCAATTGAGGCAAAATACTTCGTTGCATTCATTTTCTTCAACTCGTCGATATATCTTAATGTGTCGGCTTTTGAGTGCAACTGCTGCTGAAGGATATAGATTTTTATTTCTTCGGCATCCTTTGCTGTAGCGGTATCTGCCATTGCAATATCTATGTATTGGTTGGCATGCGCGAAGTCTTTGTTCTTCACAGCCATATAGGCAGCTACACGAGCTACTTGTCCCAAGTTAGCATCCTTTCCATCAACAGTTTCCTTGAAAAGAGAGTTGCTTGCACTCTCCACGTATGTGGAATAGTAATCATATGCGAGCTTATCGTCGTTGGCCTGCGAAGCATTTTGTCCGCCATAAATAAGTAATAGGCGAGAAGTCGTGAGACGGTCTCTGTTCGCATTATGGAATTTAGGTTTAATCTTACCTTTATCGTTTGGTTGTATATCAAACTGTTCGCAATCCATTGCTGCCTTGATAGCTTGGAGTGAAGAGAGGGTTTCAAACGGGTCGTTCTTTCCCATTGTCTGATTCATTGTGAAAGCGGTAAAGGCTTTCTCTGCCTGCGGATAGACCACATTTACAACTGCATTGTAGGCTTTTGCCTTATCAGCTGCAGACATTCCGGAGAGCGCAGGGGTAAGAATAGCCATTGCCTCGTCGTAACTTTTGGCAGCGGAAATCTGCTTGGAGACATCCTGTGCAAAGGCTGTTGATACTGCGAGAGACATCAAAGCCATCATCATTAATTTTTTCATAAGTGTATAATTTTTAAAGGTTGATACTATATTCATATTCAGAACCTGTCTTCTGTATGTTCAGGTGTAGAGGAAGAAACGTTATTTTCGTGAGTATCCTCGAGCTGACCTGTACGTTCGGAGGTGTCTACAGCTTCGTTTGCATCATCGTTTTTATCAGCGGCTTCCAACTCGCTGCTCATGACTTTGCAGACGCTTGCTATGACATCGTTCTTTTTAGTGAGGTTAATGAGCCGCACACCTTGCGTGGCGCGTCCCATCACCCGTACATTTGAAACGGCTAACCGGATGGTAATGCCGCTCTTGTTGATAATCATCAAATCGTTTTCATCCGTTACGTTCTTGATGGAAACCAAGCGACCGGTCTTATCGGTAATGCTGAGCGTCTTCACGCCTTTACCACCTCTGTTCGTCTTTCTGTAGTCTTCAACGGAAGAACGCTTGCCGTAGCCATTTTCACTGACTACCATCACCGACTCTTTGTCTGCCTCATTGACAACCACCATACCAACTACTTCGTCGTCGCCTCCATCCAATCGCATGCCTCTCACACCTGTTGAGACGCGTCCCATGGTGCGGACAGCCTTTTCATCGAATCTTACGGCGCGTCCGTTTCTATTGGCCAAGATGAGTTCATTGCTGCCATTGGTTAAACGCACGTTTACCACTTCGTCACCATCCACGATGTTGATAGCATTCACACCATTGGCACGGGGACGCGAATAGGCTTTGAGCAAGGTCTTTTTCACAACGCCGTTCTTCGTTGCAAATACCACATAATGACTATTCAGGAATGCTTCGTCGTCAAGCCCCTTCAGTCTCAAGAACGCATTTACAGAGTCATCGGAATCTATATTCAGCATATTTTGGATGGCTCTGCCTTTAGAATCCTTCGTTCCTTCCGGTATTTCGTAGCATTTCAGCCAATAACAACGCCCTTTTCTCGTGAAGAACAGCATCGTATTGTGCATGGTGGCAGGGTATATGAACTCGGTGAAATCTTCTTCGCGGGTACGCGATCCGCGGCTTCCCACTCCGCCTCTGGCTTGTTCTTTGAACTCACTGAGCGCGGTACGTTTGATGTATCCGAGGTGACTTACTGTGATAACGACCGGATCATTGGGGTAGAAGTCTTCGGGATTGAATTCTTCCGAGGAATATTTGATTTCCGTGCGACGTTCGTCTCCATACTTCTCTTTCACTGCTTGCAACTCATCTTTCATCACTTTCTTGCACAACTCGGGGTCGTCGAGAATGGATTGGAGGTAAGCAATCAACTTTTCCAACTCTTCATATTCGGCATGCAATTGCTCCATACGTAAGCCGGTGAGCTGAGAAAGGCGCATGTCTACGATGGCCTTAGACTGCAACTCATCGAGTTCAAAGCGTTTTTCCAACGCCCGTTGGGCATCCGATGGGGCTTTGGAAGCACGAATTAAGTGTACGACCTCATCGATATTGTCGCAAGCGATGATAAGTCCTTCGAGAATATGAGCACGCTCCTGTGCTTTCTTTAAGTCGAATTGTGTGCGCCGAATGGTGACATCGTGGCGATGTTCCACAAAGTATTTCACACACTCTTTCAAGGTGAGAAGACGTGGCCGTCCATTGACGAGGGCGATGCAGTTGACAGAGAATGAGCTTTGCAGTGCCGTCATCTTAAACAGTTTATTAAGTATGACGTTGGCATTGGCATCGCGTTTCACATCTACCACAATGCGCATACCTTGTCGCCCCGATTCATCATTCACATTGGAGATACCGTCTATCTTTCCTTCCTTTACCAGATCAGCGATGTATTCTATCAGTTGCGCCTTGTTTACGCCGTAAGGAATCTCTGTAACCACGATCTTATCGTGGCTTTCGTGACTTTCTATTTCGGCTTTGGCACGTATGACGACGCGTCCTTTTCCTGTCTCGTAAGCATCTTTTACGCCTTGTATACCATATATATAAGCACCTGTCGGGAAGTCGGGAGCTTTGATATAGTGCATCAGTCCTTCCGTATCTATGTCGGGATTGTCTATGTATGCACAGCAGCCGTCTATCACTTCGCCTAAGTTATGTGTAGGAATATTGGTGGCCATACCAACGGCTATACCATTGCCGCCATTTACCAGCAGGTTGGGAACTTTGGTAGGCATAACCCGCGGCTCCTTCAACGTACCGTCGAAGTTGTCGTCCATATCTACGGTATCTTTCTCCAAGTCGTCCATAATGTGCTCACCCATTTTAGAAAGGCGGCACTCCGTGTAACGCATAGCTGCTGCAGAATCGCCATCGACAGAACCGAAGTTGCCCTGGCCGTCTACCAATGTGTAGCGCATGTTCCAATCCTGTGCTAAACGAACCAATGCTCCGTAAACGGAACTGTCGCCATGGGGATGGTATTTACCTAACACATCGCCTACTACGCGGGCACATTTCTTATAGGGTTTGTCACTCGTATTGCCCAAGCCTTGCATGCCATAAAGGATACGGCGATGAACGGGCTTGAAGCCATCACGTACATCCGGAAGGGCACGAGCTACGATTACCGACATGGAATAGTCGATGTACGAAGACTTCATCTCCTCTTCGATGTTGATTTTTAGAATCCTGTCTTGGTCGATTGTTTGATTTTCGTCCATTTTAAATGATATTGTTTAGCTATGTCCAAAAAGCGAGAAAGGGCTAAAAACGCCGTTTATTTTCGTTCTAAGCCATTTTTCCTCCATTTTGTGGCTGCTAAATTACTATATTTTCATGAGATATGAAAGTTTTTAAAGCAAAATAAGAAACCGACCGTTCGATGTGTTGTACGCAACAAGAGATAAGAATCTGATAAACAACGGGATAGCAAGGGCGTTGAAAGAGCATAGCTTTGACGATGTAAGAGCATAGCTTTGAGCGCGTAAGAGCTATGCTCCAAGGGGGTAAAAGGATAGCTTTGAACTCTAATCGGCCATGAGACTGCTCATCTGCATTTCAATAGGGGCGACAAACCATCTGAACGACCATCAAACAAAGTCTGTGCAGGAACTCATGAACCGCTTTGGGTTGAAAAAAGATTATTTCAGCCTGGCAATTCTGATACCTATCTGCGAGGGATGTTTCTGCATGTATTGAAACAGTGTCATAGGCTCTTCCACGACTTTTTTGTGTACCGATGAGGCGTTTAACAGGTGTAAACCGTCCTTATGCCACACAGCAATGCCGATATGGGAGGTATCTAAGCCTTTTCTGCGAGTTAAGATAGCGATAATGTCTCCGTTGCGTATTGTGCGACGCAATAGGGGCGAATCTTTCAGCGAGGCTTTGGGTATATACCGATAGGTCTTGCCCGTGAGTTGCTGTTCGGTTTGCCGGATGCCGCGGATATGTTCGCTGTGGTCTTTCAGCATGGTGTATGACGCATGGTTTTTCGTCATATAATGAATGTCGAGTTTTTGCAGTGCGGTGAATGGGGGCTTAGTGCCTTGAATCTTGGAGATATAGCCCAATTGTTCGTTGTCTTCTATCCATGATGTGAAATAATGGAGTCGTGATACATAATCCACCTTTCCTTTTTCGTATCTGAGGTTTTTCAATATCGTACAAAAGTCATGGAAAGTGTATCGTTTCTGTCGGGCGCACAGTGACAAAGCGAGCACGTTCTCTACGTATGTGGTGCAATCAAGTTCCCGAAGGTTGATGACTAACTGCTCGTGTGTATTCCTATCCAGCGTATGGGCTACATAGGGAATGCCTTTCAGTTGTCGGGCATAATAGAGAACGGGGTCTGTATTCGGGGAGAAATGGCGGGAGTCGGCCAGCAACTTCATGACTTTTATGCTGTCGGCCTTGGTGTACTGGGGTGTGACAGCATGCGCGGAGGGGTGGAGAAGCATGATGAGGAAACAGAGAACAAGAAGCTTTCGATAGTTAACCATAAGTCTTTGATTTTTTTAAATACGAGCTATGATGATTCAACGTCGTCCGAAATTAATTCCCACATAGATGTTCAGACTGCCGAAAAAGGAATTGGCAGAGAACTGACTCTTGCTGTAATTATAAGAATGAATGATGCTGCTGGCACCTGCATACCATTTCGTATTGTTCCAAACAAGCCCGAAACGTCCTATCCCATCTATGTTGAGATTGCGAAAAGAGAAACCTTTTGCCTCCACGCCGTCGTCTCCCATATTCCCTACCGTATGTTTATATCCGACAGCAAGGGAAAGAGAGGTGGCGAAAAGGAGGTTCCGTGCCAGCACCCAATTATAGGCATAACCTCCTGAAACGGAAATATCTGTGTATTTGACTTTCCCTATCAGTAAGCTCGGGTCTATCTCTGCACTGTTTGTATGCTTTCCCAACTTATCGTAGAGCAGACCGTCTAACTTGTCCCAATCTACCTCCAAAGAATGTTTGGTGTAGCCTATACCTAACAAAGCGGAGCCGCAACTACGTTTCTGACAGGTGCTTTGACTGAATGCTGCGGGGTAAGAAAACTTCTTATGGTTGAAGATGTAATAGATATTAAAGCCTTTAATGCTGGCATTAAAGCCATCGAAAGAAGTGCCGTCCATGGGAGAGGTATCGATGTGCTCTCCCAAATCGATGTTCTTTACCTTATAGTCGTTGCCTGTTTTCCTATAAAACAAATCAATACCTATTAGCGAGCTGTACAGGCTAAGGCCTAATTCCGTTTTGTTTTTTGCCTTGGTCAGATTCTTTACATCTAACGTATAGCCGAGAAAAATCCATCGCCATCCTAAATAGGGGCCTAACTTGTAAGAGGGATCGGGTGCAAAAGCGATGGATTGTCCTTTCTTACTGCTGATTCGATACTGTTCGTATGAGTTTGTGTTTTGCAGCATCGCGGTGTAGTTATAGTGCTGGGGTTCGATATAATTGGTATCTATCGTGTTGAAACTCTTCACGAATCGATAGAGTTCAGCTCCCATTTTTTTGAAGAAAGGCTTACGGGAAGCGATGCTATCGCCCTCTGCCGATACATGAAGAGCCATGAGAAGAAACAGCGCGACCGCAGCATATCTCTTTGCAGAAAGATGAAAGAAAGCCGAAGAATGCCGGCGCACAGATGTATCGAAGAGCCGAATCATATTAAAATTTACCGAGTATTCTGTCCATGACCCAGTTGACCGGAGTGGCCGACACGCAGGTGCAAGTACAAACGTTGATGCCTTGCAGGTGCTCCACGACCGACTTGATGATGGGCAATTGCACGTAAGGAGGGTTGGGAACGGTGATAGAGGTTGTTCCCTTGCTCGTCACCAACAGGATGGGGTCGTAGGTAAAAACAGAGAAACTCAGCATGCCTTGTTCGCCGATAACGGTTATTTTGTCTTCTTTGGCTGACTCATGTCCCACAAAGCACCAAGACCCGCTGCCGGGAAGCCCGTTCTCAAATCTGAAACAAGCACTCACGGTATCTTCTGCTTCATAAAGTCCCGCGCAGTTGTTGCAGATACCGTAAGCCTCGGTTACTACGCCAAAAATGTCTTGGAGCAAATCTAATTGGTGCGGAGCAAGGTCATAGAAATAGCCTCCGCCTGCTATATCGGGTTGCAAACGCCAAGGAAGGTTCTCGGAAGAATGATAATCTAAATCTCTCGGAGGACAGGAAAAACGCACCTGCACGTTGCTTATCTTTCCTATCATGCCTTCGTTTACGATGCTTTTCACGCGCTGGAAATACGGCAAATACCGGCGATAATAAGCCACGAAGCAAGGAACGCCTGTCTGTTCGCTTACCCTGTTAATGCGGGCACAGTCGTCGTAGCTGGCAGCCAAGGGCTTTTCCACATATGCGGGCTTACCTGCTTTCATGGCCATGATGGCAAATGTGGCATGACTCGATGGCGGAGTAGCGATATAAACGGCATCCACATCGGGGTCGTCAATCAACGATTGTGCATCGGTGTACCATTTCTTAGCCCGATGGCGCTTGGCATAATCGTAGGCTTTCTCCTCGTTTCTGCTCATCACGGCTTCGATAACCGAGCCTTCTACTTCGTTGAATGCCGGCCCGCTCTTCTTTTCCGTCACCTCGCCGCAGCCTATGAATCCCCATCTAATCAGCTCCATTTCATTTGCTTTGTATCGTTTGTTGTTGGCATATCGTTGCTTTGTTTCCGTTTGCTTTGTCTTTGGCAGATGTCAATAGACTCTCTCGCCAAAGATTCTCGTGCCCACTCGCACCATGGTACTTCTGCATTTGATGGCTATCGGATAGTCTTGGCTCATGCCCCACGAGCGTTCTTTGAAGTCGGCATCTTCTTTGAAGTATCGTGATTTCACTTCGTCGAAGAAGTCGGCGGCGCGGGTAAATTCTTCGGTAATTTGCTTTTCGTCGCTCACATGAGAGGCCATTGTCATCAGGCCGCACAGTTTTACGTGTTTCATTTCCCGCCATTCGCCGGCTTCGAGGAGTGCGCGGCAGTCGTTGAAAGAGAGTCCGTATTTTGTGGCCTCTTGCGCCACGCGCAGTTCCAGTAAGACTTTGACCACGCGTTCGTGCTTGGCGGCCTGCTTGTTGATTTCCTTTAAGAGTTTCAAAGAATCTACCGCTTCTATCATGGAGATGTAAGGTACGATGTATTTCACCTTGTTGGTTTGCAAATGGCCAATGAAATGCCATGCGATGTCTTTGGGCAGTGCGTCGTGTTTCTTGGCCAATTCCTGTTCATGGCTCTCTCCGAAGATGCGTTGTCCTTCGCGGTAAGCCGTTTCGATGTATTCATTGGGATGATACTTGCTAATGGCCACGAGCTTCACACCTGTGGGCAAAGTGTCGAGCACCTCATGCAGGTTGCGTGCAATGTCGGTAGTCATCATTGCTCCTCCTCTGCCTTTTCCGCTCCCTCTTCGTATTCGGGATGGTCGGCCGCATTGTTTTGAGGTAATGCTTTGTTGTGTTCAAAGACATCCATCAGTTGCGTCTCGGTCACGCCGGCTATCACATAGTCTATCATAGTGCCGCCCATCACCTCGTCAATGTTTTTCACTGCGCCTTGTAAAGTGCCGGCCTGCACCAGATAATTAATGGTGGAACGCTTTTCTTTCTCTGTTTTCTCGTCGATGGTAATAAACTGCAGTTTCGCCTTATACCACCGATCGTCGGTAGGTACATCGCTGAAAAAAACTTCATGATAGGCGGCTGGCTTGATGTCCGTTATTTTAAAATCGCCGCTGATGTATGCGGACATTTCTTCGATGATGGTACTTTCGGCCTCGGTGAAGCTGAGAGCATCTACAGTATAGGCTTCTGTCACTCTTTTCTGCATGCCGTCGTCCATGGTCTTTTCATAGCGTATTTTGGTTTCAAACCAATCTGCTGTTCTTGATCTCATAAGCTATATTCTGTTTTAGTGATTGTTTTATTGCTTTGCAAAAGTACATAAAATCATATTCATTTTGGCAGAAAATCGGAAGATTAACGTTCCTTACTTGGTGCTGGAATAAATGAGTTTGAGACCGCTGACCACCAGCGAAGCCAAAATAAAATATTTCGGGAGGGCTTGAGAAGAAGTAGCGAAAATAAAAATAATAAATCCGGCAGGCAGATAGTTTATTTCATATCAATAACTTGTCCATCATAGGCAAAAGAAAAACCATGGGGCAGTCGAGCGTTGGCTTCGTCGTGGAAGCCTATCTGATGGGTTACATGCACAAAGTATGTACGTTTCGCACCGATTCGGCGGGCTACACGGATGGCATCATCCACCAATTGGTGGGAATGGTGCACAGGTGTGAAACGCAACGCGTTGATGATAAGTGTTTCAACTCCCTGAAGATAGGCGTATTCCTCCTCGTCCATCGTTTTCATGTCCGTAATGTATGCCAGCTTGTCAAAGCGATAGGCAAGGATGGGCATTGCCCCGTGCTGCACGCGGAACGGGAGTATGTCGATATCGCCGATGCGTAACGGACGATGGGGCACAATGGCATGGAGAGATAAGAGCGGAACGCCCGGGTAGAGATGGGTGCCAAAGCAATAGGGCATGTTATGGCGTAGGCCTTCGGTTGTGGCTTCATCGCCGTAGAGTTGGATGTCGCCAAACGTGCAAAAGGGACGCAGATCGTCTATGCCGGCCACGTGGTCGTAGTGGATATGCGTGAGCAACACGGCATCTATCTTTCGGAAAGGGTGGGGGAGAATCTGTTGGCGGAAGTCGGGACCGCAGTCAATCAGGATGCGGGTTGTGTCGGTTTCGAGCAGAGCGGAGGTGCGCAAGCGTTTGTCGTGCGGGTCAGTACTACGGCACACGGGGCAGTTACATCCGATAGACGGAACGCCTCCCGAGGTGCCCGTTCCCAATAGCGTGAGTTTCATTCTTCGTTTCTCCTTTTTATATATGGCGACTTGCGCAGATGCGGCGATGATGATTAACGAATGTTTACTTCGGGGAGCAGGTTGATGCCGAAATGTTTTTGCACGTCGTTCTGTATCTCACGGCAGAGGTGAAGAATCTCGCTGCCGGATGCTCCGCCGCGGTTAACGAGCACGAGAGGTTGGCGGTGGTGCACACCGGCTCGACCTAATGAGCGTCCTTTCCATCCGCATTGCTCTATCAGCCATGCTGCGGGTATCTTTTCGTGTTCATCATCGACGGAATAATGGGGCATGGAGAGATGTTGGGAGGCGAGACGTTCGTATTGCGCACGGGGAACAACAGGGTTGGTAAAGAAGCTGCCGGCATTGCCCTCCACGGCAGGGTCGGGGAGTTTGGCTTGGCGTATCTCGATGATGGTCTCGCGCATTTGAGCGAGAGTAGGAGAGGAGATGCCCTTTTTGCGCAATTCTTCGCGGATGTTGCCGTAGTCGAGTTGCGGCGTAAATGTGGTGCGGAGCCGATAGGTGACATGGGTGATGAGATAACGCTCCTGCCAGATGGACTTGAAATGGCTATGCCGATAGCCGTAGCCGCAGTCTTTTGCTGCAAACACGATGTTTTTTCCCGTAGCAAGTTCCACGGCTTCGATGCTTTCGATAATGTCTTTGGCTTCTGCTCCGTATGCGCCGATGTTTTGCACAGCACTGGCTCCTACCTCCCCGGGAATGAGCGACAGATTCTCCATACCGCTCCATCCGTGCGCCACGCTCTGTGCTACCATCTCGTCCCAATTCTCACCGGAAGCGCACCGCATATAAATCAGGTCACCTTCTGCGCGATAAGTCCATCCGCGGAGGGCGGAGTGGATGACCGTTCCGTCGTAATCTTTCGTCAGCAGAAGATTACTCCCTGCGCCGAGAATCAGGTATGGGGCGTCGGCATCGGTCAGCGTCGGAAGTATCGAGTGTAGTTCTTCTTCCGAAGAAAACTCGATAAAACGTCGGCATCGGGCATCAATTCCGAACGTGTTGTGCCCCAAAAGGCTGTAGTTGCGAATATCTTTCATTTGTGAAGAAATCAGGTGGAAAGTTTAACGAGCTTCCATCTCCCTTTTATTTTCTTAAATGTGAGTTCCGTCTCTAATCCGTTGGCAATGCCTCGGAGCACGAATATCTTCTGGTTGCTTTTGCTGTAGGTCTGCCCGTAAAGAATGTTGTAGATGAAGCTGTGGGGCAGTTCGGGTGCAAAAGACGACCACTGCTCGGGTGCGATGGAACCCGTCATACGGCTGAAATCGTCGTCGGGGTCAGGGCCGGTGAACGTGACGTAGTCGTTGAGACTGCGATGCTGAAACGCCGTGTCTGTGGCAAACTGTTGGTAGAACTTCAGGAACGAAGCATTCTTGTTTACGTCAATGCCCTTATATCGTATGGCTTGCAATATCCATAGTCCGTTTACGCGATTGAATTCATATTGCTTCACCGTCTTGGTTTTGAAGTACACTTTCTCTACAATCACCTTTCCTATGGTCGTATCCTTAACCAGACTCATCTGTCTTTGATTGTCGAAGATGAGTGTATAATAGCCCTGCCGCATGAAGAAGTGCTCCATCTTCCATTGCGACTTCTTAAGGTGGCTTACTGTTCCATCGCGTTCCACAGGCAGAGGGAAAGTAATACGGTTGATTTGCAGCTTCCTGTTGGCTGCGAAATTAAAGATGAAATCGTCGAAGAGTTCATCAGCTGCCTTTGGCATGGGAGTGTCTGCAATAAGGTTTTCCAAGGTATCAGTTTCCGCTGTGTCGGCGGGCAAAGTGTCAGAGGCAACAGTGTCGGTTGCTGCAACTTTCTTATCCGTGCATCCTATTGAAAAGAATAGAGATACCACAGATAAAAGTATCATGAAATAAGCACATTTTCTCATAATTGATGTTTTTACCTTCCTTCATATGGAGATGATTCTTCCAAATTGCTGCAAAAGTACATATTTATTTTAAAACCGAACTCTTTCACCGTGTAAATATTTGATGGCAAGTTCTATCTTTGTGCTGATTGTGTTGTTTATGGATTGTTTTTTTTGTTTTGTTTTTGTGGTGCTTTTTTCGTATTTGCTGTTCTGGTGTTTGTGATTGTCGGTTTTCTGGTTTGTAAAGTTGGGATTGATAAGTCGGTGTTTGTGTCGTTTACAGATGGCGTTTGTCTGTTGCACAGGTGGCGTTTGTGCATGGATGGGTCGGTAATCTTTCTTGGCTTAGATTGTGCCTTTTGGTGATTGCATGGTAAGTGCTGCCTTTGTGAAAGATGTCGGTGCAGGGCAATGTTTTGGGTCAAGGAGGTGCCACCCGATGGAGGTTTTGTTTTGTTTCATTACGATAGCATGGTTTGCGTAGCTGGTGGCCTCTGCCTTGGGTTCTGTTGCTTCTTTGGGTTTATCGGCCGATGTGCTTTTATGCTGAGTTACTGTATATATATAAAAAGGTGTAGGTGGTGATTCTACCTGATTTATGTCAATTATTCGATATTTTGTATGTTTGGATTGATTTTTTCTTTAAAAAGTTTTGGTTGTTTGTCTAAGTTTTATTACTTTTGCATCCGCTTTCCCCTAAAGAAAGGGTATGAGCGTTGTTTAGATGAGTTCTTTGAAATGTAATGATACAATAGACAAGTAGTACAAGATGTATTCTGTGTTGTTGAATCGATGCGGGATACGGGAAGATGAAGAGTCACTGTCTTTTTCTGTGTTCATTTTTGTGATGGACGTGGTTTTATCTTTAATACTTGAATAGATTTAGGTGTATCTTTGGGCCACATTTAAGGGATGTCTTCGGATGTTCTTTTTAGTCAGATTTATTACCTACGGATGTATGTATGTTGATACATGGACGTTGTTTTGTGTATTTTCGTGTATTTGTAGGTAGCATATATTTTACAATGTAGAGTTTGATCCTGGCTCAGGATGAACGCTAGCTACAGGCTTAACACATGCAAGTCGCGGGGCAGCATGTTGGTTGCTTGCAACCGATGATGGCGACCGGCGCACGGGTGAGTAACACGTATCCAACCTGCCTATTACCACGGTATAACCCGATGAAAGTCGGCCTAATCCCGTATGTAGTCTTCCAATGGCATCAGCAGTAGACGAAAGGTTTAGCGGTAATGGATGGGGATGCGTCCGATTAGCTAGTCGGTGGGGTAACGGCTCACCGAGGCAACGATCGGTAGGGGTTCTGAGAGGAAGGTCCCCCACACTGGAACTGAGACACGGTCCAGACTCCTACGGGAGGCAGCAGTGAGGAATATTGGTCAATGGGCGGGAGCCTGAACCAGCCAAGTAGCGTGCAGGATGACGGCCTTATGGGTTGTAAACTGCTTTTATGCGAGGATAAAGTCACCCACGTGTGGGTGTTTGCAGGTATCGCATGAATAAGGACCGGCTAATTCCGTGCCAGCAGCCGCGGTAATACGGAAGGTTCTGGCGTTATCCGGATTTATTGGGTTTAAAGGGAGCGTAGGCTGTTTTTTAAGCGTGTTGTGAAATGTACCGGCTCAACCGGTGATGTGCAGCGCGAACTGGAAGACTTGAGTGTGTTGTAAGTAGGCGGAATTCGTGGTGTAGCGGTGAAATGCTTAGATATCACGAGGAACTCCGATTGCGTAGGCAGCTTACTGTCTCACTACTGACGCTGATGCTCGAAAGCGCGGGTATCGAACAGGATTAGATACCCTGGTAGTCCGCGCGGTAAACGATGGATGCTCGTTGTTGGTATTTATATATCAGTGACCTAGCGAAAGCGTTAAGCATCCCACCTGGGGAGTACGCCGGCAACGGTGAAACTCAAAGGAATTGACGGGGGCCCG
>ERZ772960.240-NODE-240-length-53098-cov-9.625511_pt1 | contig 53098 bp, 45 predicted proteins | sample MGYA00580678_ERZ772960 | MGnify/ENA primary metagenome ERZ772960 (study PRJEB29015, sample SAMEA2737930) | human oral metagenome | biome: human oral; feature: human-associated habitat; material: dental | place: China | collected 2059 ...
CAAGGTAAAGGAAGAATAAAAAAGAGGATGTATCAATTTTGACACACCCTCTTTTCTGTTTATACACAGCCACTTGTTAGCTGAATGGTTATGCAGAATGTTGAACCTGTGGCTAACAGGACATAACAGGAATTTATCTCCATTAAGTTCATTTTTACGTTCCTCTTGCGAAACAACATAAATACCCATGCGCTCGGCCTCTTGATTGTAGGCAACATGGACAAACCGGCCTGTCCGACGACCATACCTTGTATTATACTTACTGATAACATTTCTCACACCGTGCTCTTTCTCAAAAGACACATTGGCAACTTTTAGTTCGTCAATCTTCGTTTTACGCACCCATTCTAAGGGACGGACGAGTCGTTCTACTTTAATCTTCTTCATATCGATGAATTTTAATTATACCAGGCAATATGCGACGGCGCACTAAAGTAAGAACGATTCTCCCATTACCAGACGCTGTAACGATGTGCAAGAATCCATCTACTTCCATTGCACGATATCACTTGGATAATCACATTTTCGTGATTTCACGGTTCGTTGCTGCAAAAATATAGACAACTAAATGGAGAAAAGAGAACAGAACCCGCAACCACTGCCAACCAACCAGCTATTTAACTTTTGAGTATAGGAGGCTACAGGATAGGATGTGATTTCCTTGGGAGTACCTTTTCCGTTTGTGCAGGCATAATCGCTTTTTCCAAGGTATATCTGTTTACAAGAGGAACATCATTCATGGGATTCACTCTACCTATACAGATATTATGTTTGGCAAACATTATCTTTCAAAAACATAATCTTATCGAGAATTAAAATTATCGGCAATATTGTGTGTGGATATGGACATAAAATATTATCTTTGCAAAACATAATGTTTGGCAAACATAATTATCCGTGACATGGAGTTTATAGATAGAATAGAAGAAACCGCTATGTTCAAGCGCACGCTGGGCCTTAGCCGACCTGTCCTTATCGTGATTTACGGTAGGCGGCGTATCGGTAAATCAGAACTCATCAAGCATGTTCTGACCGAACAGGATGTGTACCATCTGAGCGAGGAAGCACAGACGCAGCAGCAGATAGACTCTTTTGCCAAAACCGCTTCATTTACGCTTGACGGATTCGACCATGTAACCTACCATGATTGGGAAACGGTGCTCACCTCTATCAATCTATATATCGGGGAAAACACATCGGTTTGCTTAGATGAGTTTTCGTATCTTGCCAAGAGTGATCCTACACTGCCTTCCATCATTCAACGATTGGTGGACAACAAAAAACTGAAATACAACCTGATTCTTTGTGGTTCCTCCCAACTGATGATGCACTCGTTGGTACTCAATGAAAAATCACCCTTGTACCAACGCTGTGCTTGGCAGCCAAAGCTGAAACCGCTGCGCTTACCTTACATTAAAGAGGCCTTGCATTGTTCCGACCAGGAGGCTGTTGAGGAATATGCCGTTTGGGGTGGCGTGCCACGCTACTGGGAACTTCGTGCCGACTTCGACAGTTGGGAAGAGGCGGTGCGCAATCTGTTAGTCAACAATTACGGCACACTGTATGATGAACCAACTCGGCTACTCCGTGATGAGCGTCGTGATACGGCCACTTCTTTCTCATTGCTCACCACAGTGGGTAATGGGGTAAACCGAATCTCAGAGATTGCTGGCCGTATGCAGCAGCCTGCGACCAACCTTTCCCAGCCCATCAGCATACTGACCGACTTGGGCTATGTGGAGAAAGATATACCCTTTGGTGACAATCCGAAGAGCAGCAAGAAGGGACTGTACCGCCTTGGTGACAACTTTCTTTCCTTTTATTATAGGTTTATCAATCCCAACAAATATCTTATCGAATTAGACCGTCAGAATCTCGTAATGGATATAATCCGTAAGGACTTCAGCACATACGTTGGTCAGGTATGGGAAAAGATCTGTCGCAACTTCGTAACAGGTAATGAAATCGATGGCGTAGTTTATGGCATCGCTTCACGATGGTGGGGCAGCATACCGAAAGAGGACGATAGCAACGATTATGAGCAGATTGAACTTGACCTTGTAGCCGAATCACTCGACAAGAGACACATTCTCGTGGCAGAATGTAAATGGCGAGAACGTGACGAGGCTCTAAGCGTATATGATCAATTAACAAGCCGTGCCAGCCGTCTACCCTTCGTAAAGATGGGGCAAAAGGTACATACGGTGTTGTTCCTCAAAACTGAGACCCAAACCAATGTGCCATGTTATTATCCGAAGGACATCATCGTGTCCATGCTTCAGCAAGATTCCTCAAATGACAAAGCATGATATCAACATTCTTTAGTCGGTAACTTTTGCAAAGTTCTGGAAACGCTATGCAAGGAAAGAGGTATAAAATCTTCACAAAGCATTGCACTGCCAATATCTAATGATAGATATCAGGAAAACTTGACAATTGCCTGTTATAAGGAACTAAAATGGGATTTGAAACTTTCATGGATTGGCGAGCTTTGTATTATTATTTAGAGGATTTTAGTTGTGCCGATAAAGTATCTTTCCAAAGAGCTTCATTCAGACTATTCCCCCGACAATGATCTTTGATTGAACTAACGGCAGATTTATTCTGGTTATTGCGACATACAGTGTAACAAGCGGATGACTGCCTTCATACGAGAAATGGTTTCCCGATGCCGATACCGCTAAAAACTTTGACGGAGTTTACTTTTCAGGCAGACAGAATCTGCTTCCTCCTGGCAAGGAAACAGCACGCTGGACGATTGAAAGAGAATGCCGAAGATACAGCATAAAAGCAAAAAGGGGGAACAAAGAGCTGACAGGATTCATCCGTGTCGGCATGGCGGCAAGGAACCTCAGAACAGGTTTTCATCAAAAGGAAGCAGCCCTTCCCTCCAGGCAGGCCTGCCGGGGGCATCCGCTTTTTCAATGACAGGCGACGAAACCGACAACCCCATCAGACGGACAGGCCGGTCATGGTATGCCGTCTCTCCCAACAGGCGCTTGGCAAGCGGCAGAATATCGTCCTTGGTGCGAAGGACACGTTCCTGCGTCAGACTGCGTGTTATCTGTGTCGCAGCATCCCATTTCAGCTTCAGCGTAAGCGTGCGTCCCTCAAAACCACTTCGTGCCAGCCGTTCGACAAGTTCCAGAACGATGTGATACAGCTCAATGATAATCTTTGACTCGACATGGATATCCTCCAGGAAAGTACACTCGCAGCCCACCGATTTCCGTTCATGAAAAGCGGCGACGCGCCGGTTGTCGATTCCGCGTGAAAAGTCATAGTAGACATTCCCCATCTTGCCGAACACCTGTACGAGGTGCCGGCGCGAGACCTGCCGCAGCTGTCCGCCAGTGAACACCCCCATGTCATGCATACGCTTCGCCGTCTTCGGCCCGATTCCCCACAACTTCTCCACCGGGAGGCTGCCGATGAAACCGAGCGCACGGTCGGGATGCACCGTAAACAGGCCGTCGGGTTTGCGCATATCAGAGGAAATCTTCGCCAGCAGCTTGTTATAGCTGACGCCGGCCGAAGCGGTCAGCGAGGTGCGGTCAAGAATCTTCTGCTTGATTTCCCGGGCAATGTCCACCGCCAGTTCCATCCCTTTCTTGTTTTCCGTCACATCGAGGAAAGCCTCATCCAGCGAGATGGGCTCGACAAGGTCGGTATATTCGTGGAAAACAGCATGAATCTGCCGGGAGACAGCCTTGTACCTGTCGAAATGACAGGGAACGACGACCAGATGGGGACAACGCCGCCTGGCCTGCGCCATCGGCATTGCCGAATGAACACCGAAAGGACGTGCTTCATAGCTGGCAGTAGAGACCACACCGCGCGGTCCGTCGAAGCCCACGGCGATGGGCTTCCCACGCAGTCCGGGATTGTCTCTCTGCTCCACCGAAGCAAAGAAAGCATCCATGTCAATATGAATTATCTTGCGCATTATGTTACAGTCCTTCCCCTGCAAAGATACAGAGAACAGAGGAAAGATAGGTATTTCTGACTGATAAATAAATAAAAAACCGTATCTTTGCAACAAAATAACGGAAATGGAGTTATTATAACAAAATGACTAAAGGAGACAAACTGGAAATGATAGAAGACAACGGACACGATGCCATGGGAAAGGTGCAACGCTGCATCAAACGAGGCTTCGACCTTGTGGCGGCCTTCGCAGGCATTGTCGTCTGCTCGCCGGTCTTCCTCATCATCAGTCTCCTCATTACGTACCAGGGCAACGGCCCGGTGCTCTTCCGGCAGATACGCATCGGCTACAAAGGCCGCCCTTTCGCCATCTTCAAGTTCCGCACGATGAGCAGTGTCGTCGAGGAAGAAGGACCGCAGCTCGTTGCCGGATGCGATGAGACGAACTCCACACGCTTGGAACAGTTCCTGCGCGGTCATCATCTGGACGAGCTTCCGCAGCTATGGAATGTGCTGCGCGGTGATATGTCGTTCGTCGGACCGCGCCCGGAGCGCAAGTTCTTCATCGACAAAATCATGCAACAGACCGACCGCTACCGTCTCATCTACCTGATGCGGCCCGGCCTGACATCGGAAGCCACACTTTACAACGGCTATACCGACACAATGGAAAAAATGCTCCGCCGCATGGAGATGGACATCCACTATCTGGAGCACCGCACGCTGTGGCTCGACCTGGTCATCATCGGCAAGACAATTCTCAACATCGCTACTGGAAAGAAATTCTAAACAAAAATGAAAAGATACATACTGTTCGTATTGCTCACGATATGCACCCTGAACGCCTTCGCACAGTCGTCCATGACGGACACACAGGTCATGGAGTTTGTGCAGAAAGAGCACAAGCGGGGGACGTCCCAGGCACAGATTGTCACGAAGCTCATGCAGAGCGGCGTGGACATATCGCAGATACGCCGGGTGAGGGACACCTACGAAAAGATGCAGAAAGGCAATGCCGCCTTCGGCGCGACAACCGAAAAGACAGCGGCCGACCGGAGCCGTACGAACAACGGACAGCTGCATCCGGGCAAGAGCAGACGACAGATTGCCGATGCCACGCTCGACAGCTACAACACGGAAGAGCAGGAAGTAAACCGATACAGCGACGGGCGTGTGTCGGCGAACCGGTCATGGACAAACACCTACGACGAGAACGACGGCGAATACCTGAAGATGCAGGAGGAGATGAACGCCTGGATGCCGCAGGACACGGCCACGATGTACAACAACCTCCTGAAACAGCTGAGCCGCAACCGGAAGAAAGTGTGGGGACGTGACATCTTCAACAACAAGAGTCTTTCGTTCGAACCGAACATGAACATGGCACTGCCCCGCAATTACCGCATAGGACCGGGAGATGCCGTATTCATCGACGTGTATGGCGCATCACAGAAATCTTACCAGACGACTGTCGCGCCGGACGGCATCATCACACTGGACGGCTTCGGCCCTATTCAGGTGAGCGGACTGACCGTTGCACAGGCGAACAGCCGCATCGGGGAGAAACTGGGCCGGCGGTACAGCAGTTCTAGCATACGCCTCTCTGTAGGCCAGACACACACCATCATGGTAAACGTCGTCGGCGAGGTGAAGACACCGGGTACTTACACGCTGTCGGCTTTTGCCACTGTCTTCAATGCACTCTACATGGCGGGCGGTATCGGCGAACTGGGGACACTGCGCAACATCAAGGTATACAGAGGGGGATCGCTCATCAGTACGGTCGATGTCTACGACTTCCTGCGCCGCGGCCATCTGACCGGGAATGTACGGCTGGCGGACAATGATGTGATCGTCGTCGGTCCGTATGAGATGCTGGCACAGGTAAGCGGCAAGGTGAAACGTCCGATGTTCTACGAGATGAAGCGTGGCGAAAGCCTCGGTACGCTGATCAGTTATGCCGGCGGCTTTGCCGGCGATGCCTATACCCGGTCGGTGCGTGTACGCAGAAAGACCGGCCGCCAGTACTCCATCTTCAACGTCAACGAGTTCGATATGCGCAGCTTCCGTGTGTCCGATGAGGACTCGGTCAGCGTCGACTCCGTCATTCCACGCTATGAGAACATGGTCGAAGTGAAAGGAGCCGTGTTCCGTCCGGGGATGTATGAGGTCGGCGGACGCATCAACAGTGTGCGTGGACTGATTGAGGCGGCAGACGGACTGACGGAAGCTGCTTTTTCCCCGCATGCCGTTCTGCACCGTAAAAAGGCCGACCGGACACTGGAAGTGATTTCCGTTGACGTAGACGGTATTCTCACCGGACGTGTGGCGGACATCCCGCTCCAGAACGAGGATGTGCTCTTCATTCCCACCAAGACAGAGGTGCAGGAGCAGCAGACCATCACCATCCACGGCGAGGTGCTCTATCCCGGTGTATACAAATATGCTGACAACGAATCGCTGGAAGACTTCATCCTGCAGGCCGGCGGACTGAAGCAGACAGCCTCGACGGTCCGTGTAGATGTGTCGCGGCGAATCAGCAACCCACAGGCTCTTGCCCCCGACTCTGTCATCGCACGTACCTACTCTTTCTCCCTGCGCGACGGATTCGTCATTGACGGTGCGCCGGGCTTTGTCCTCGAGCCGTTCGATGAGGTATATGTCCGCAAAAGTCCAGGCACGAATGTCCAGCAGAACGTAAGCATCGAAGGGGAAGTGGTGTTTGCAGGCAACTATACGCTGACCTCCCGCAGGATGCGTCTGAGCGACATCTTCAAGGCTGCCGGCGGCGGGACGGAACTGGCATATATAAAAGGTGCGCGGCTGGAACGCCGCCCGACACCGAGTGAACGCCTGCGCATGGAAGCTGCCTATAAGATGCAGCAGGAACAGCAGCGCAAGAACATGATCGACCTTGCTGTGAAGACGAAGAACGCCACCATTGTACAGGCGGTACAGGAAAACGACAAGAAGACGCAGGAGAAGTTCCAGGTACCCGACAGCTACCCCGTAGGTATCGAGCTTGACAAAGCCATCGCCAACCCAGGGGGCGATGAAGATGTCCTCCTTCGGGAAGGCGACCGTATCATCGTCCCGCAATACAACGGAACTGTCAAAATCAACGGTGCCGTCATGTATCCGAACACTGTCGGCTACGTTGAAGGGAAGAGTGTCGCATACTATATCGACCAGGCCGGCGGCTTTGCCAGTGATGCGAAGAAAAGCAACACTTACATCCTCTACATGAACGGAATGCTTGCCAAGGTCGGACACAACGCCAAGGTACGTCCCGGCTGCGAGATCATCGTTCCTACGAAGATACAGAGCAGGATGAGCCTTGCCGAGACGCTCAGTGTCGGATCCAGTGCGGCCAGCATCGCAGCCGTCATCGCCACGATTGCCAGCCTCTTGAAATAGTAAAGAAAGGAGCAGGAAATGAAATACCCGATAGGAATACAGTCGTTTGAAAGAATACGACAGGATGGATATGCCTATGTTGACAAGACACGGGAGATATACCGGCTGACCAGCAAAGGGAAGTATTATTTTCTCGGCCGTCCCCGCAGGTTCGGCAAGAGCCTGCTCCTCTCTACCCTCGAAGCCTACTACTCGGGGCGCAGGGATCTGTTCAGAGGACTGTATATAGACACAGTGGAGAAGGAATGGGAGGTGCATCCCATCCTCCACCTTGACCTGAACACCGCCAACTACAAAGAACCGGACAGCCTTGACGCCGTATTGCACAATTCGCTTACAGAGTGGGAGAAACTCTACGGGGCTGAACCTTCCGAGACGACAGCTCCTCTCCGCTTCAAGGGTATAGTAGAGAGGGCTGCAAAACTGACAGGGCAGAAAACGGTCATCCTCATTGATGAATACGACAAGCCCTTGCTGCAGAACATGACGAATGCCGTGCGGCAGGAGCATTTCCGCAACAGTCTGAAGGCTTTTTACTCCGTTCTGAAAACACAGGACAGATACATTGAATTTGCCCTGCTGACAGGGGTGACGAAATTCAGCAAAGTGAGTGTATTCAGCGACCTGAACAACCTCAACGACATCTCGATGGACCGTGCCTATGCCACGATCTGCGGTATCACGGAGGAAGAGATAGACACCTGCTTCAAGGATTCCGTGGAAGAACTTGCCAGGGCAAACGGCCTTACCATTGAGGAGACGCGAGCCAGACTGAAAGAGCTATACGACGGCTATCACTTCACGCCCACCTCGGCTGGCATCTACAATCCGTTCAGTGTGCTTTGCACGTTCAGCAAACAGGAGTTCAACAACTACTGGTTTGAGACGGGCACACCGACTTTCCTCGCAGAGATGCTGAAGAACTTCCAGTACCGGCTGCCCGACCTCACAAAGGAACAGGTCACGGCAGACGTACTGAACAGCATCGATTCCACTTCGCTGAATCCTGTCCCCATCATCTATCAAAGCGGCTATCTGACCATCACCGGCTACAATGAACGGTTCAAACGCTACCGGCTGGGATTTCCCAACAAAGAGGTTGAGGAGGGATTCCTCAACTTCCTGTTACCGAGCTATGCACCTGTCGAAGCCAAGAGCGAATTCGACATCATCGAGTTCGTCAACGATGTCGAGACAGGCAACCCGCAGCAGTTCATGGAACGGCTACGTACACTCTTTGCCAATACCGACTACAAAATTGTCGGCAACGCAGAGCTGTATTTCCAGAACGTCCTCTATCTCATCTTCAAGATCATGGGTTTCTACATCCAGGTGGAACGCCCGACTGCCAACGGGCGTATGGATGCCATTATCCAGACCGCCGACTATGTCTACATCATCGAATGCAAACTGGACAAGACTGCTGACGAAGCCCTCCGGCAGATAGAGGACAACGCCTATGCCCGGCCTTTCGCCATGGACAGGAGGAAGCTCTTCAAGATAGGTGTCAACTTCTCCACGAAGACAAGAGGAATTGAAAGCTACAAGATTCTGTAGACGCATGAAAGTATCTCCGGAGCACTTGGAAGACAGGCTTCCTCTATCAGGAGGATCATTGCCAATTCTTACGCCACAATACAATAGAGGAGGAAAAAATGATGAATAAAATTAGATATATCAATATGTGCATTACCGAATTTGGGAAGAAGTTCGGTATGGAACCGCACATTGCATTCAATTATCTAAAAGAATACAAAGGAATTGATTTCCTGAACAGATACTATGAGGCCGAACATCAACTTTCTCTAAACGATGCCATCAATGACCTCATAAGTATCTGCAAAAAAAACGGAGGTACTGTCGAATGAAACTCTATCATGGGACAAATATTGACTTTACAGATATTAATCTATCTGTTTGCAGGCCCAACAAGGACTTTGGGCAAGGATTTTATTTGACAGACATAAAACGACAAGCACTGTTGATGGCAATCCGCAGATGTGCCTTCATCCAAAGAGGGACACCGATTGTCCAAACGTATGATTTCAATGAAGCATTTTTGTCTTCCCAGTCATTAAACGTGAAGATCTTTGATGGCGTAAGTAAAGAATGGGCACAGTTTATATATGACAACAGGCTGGGTAAAAAGAGAAAAGAAAAGGAATATGACATCGTTGTCGGACCTGTCGCTGACGACGGCGTTGTGTATCAGCTCAACTTATTCCGCCAACAGCTAATCACGATAGAGCAATTGGTACGGGAACTGACTTATAAGAAATTAAACAATCAATACTGTTTCTTGACAGGAGAAGCAATAGCTACACTTCAAAGAGTATGAAGATAACCAAAAGACAACTTGATTTCATTATCAACAGCGATGTGGAAGAACTCGTCTCCATGCTACAGAAGAAATGTCAGATGCCTTTGACAGCAGCATTCGACCATGTCTATAATTCAAAAACTTACCAGAGTCTCCTAAATGTAAGAACAGGATTATTCCTTCAAAGTCCTGAATATATTTATCCCTATTTGAAAGAAGAGTTGAAACAATTAGATGCTATCGGGCTATAAAATAAAAAGTGAAAAGTGAATAATTTGCTACAGAATGAAAAGAATTAAATAAAAAATCTCAAGCCAATAAATAGAAAGATATTTTTTAAACAGAAACATTCTATGGACAATCAAGATGAATATAAAGGTATAGACTACACCGCTGTCTTCCATGCAATATGGAAGAAGAAAATGGTGTATCTCACCGTTTTATCCTTTACTATTTTATTTGCCAGCCTATATATTTTCAGCTTACCAAGGACATATTCCTCAAGCACGGAAATTGCCCCTGAGGTGGACAGCAAGACTCCAGGTGGAGGGACATTAGGATCGCTTGCCTCTACATTCGGCATAGATATGTCCACGCTGGAATCCTCAGATGCTATCACCCCAATGCTTTATCCAGATCTTATAGATGACAATGGATTTATATCCATGCTGCTTCCCATACACGTGCAGACCGGTGACAGTACTTTTAAGGGAACTTATTATGACTATAAACGCACGGCAACAAAGGTGCCATGGTGGAACAAACTGGCAAATGGCCTGCTTACGAAAATATCAAGTAAAAAACCTGAAGAGGGGAAATATGAAGTGGGAACTCCTTTCAACGCCTACCATTTGACGAAACTGGACAATAGCATCATCGAAAGTATAAGGAAACAGATCGCCATCAAGGTTGACAAGAAGACTGGTGCCATAACTATCAATACGGAAGATCAGGATCCTCTTATTGCAAAGACAATTGCTGATTCAACGAGAGAACTATTGAAGGATTTTATTACAAAATACCGTACTGATAAGGCACGGCGCGACGTTGAGTATTACAAAAAATTGACGGATGAGGCAAAGTCGTCCTATGAGCATCAAAGACTGAAATACGGTGAGTTCTCCGACTCTAACACAGATGTTTCTTTACCTAGTGTCCAGTCGAAAGGTGAAGACATGGAAAATGAAATGCAGCTGAGGTATAACAATTACAGTCAGCTAAAAGGTCAATTACAACTATCTCTTGCCAAACTACGTGAACGTACACCCGTATTTACTCAGATTAAAGGGGCGGCCGTCCCTATAAAGCCAACAGGTCCTAAAAGAATATTATTCTTACTGGGTACAGTCTTGTTCTCCTTCATTTTGACAACAATTTATGTGCTCCGTTCCATTACACATACACAGAACAGGAAACAATAAACCTCTGACAATCTATGGCCATTATTGATAGGAAAAGTAACAATGAAAAAAGAAATAAAAGGATAGCCAAAAATACTACCCTTATGTTTCTACGTATGCTGTTACTTACCATCATAAATCTGTATACCGTTAGATTTGTTCTAAAAGGGTTAGGAGTCATCGACTATGGAATATTCAACGCTGTTGCAGGCGTTGTTACTTCCGCCAGCTTCATCAGTGCCGTCCTTGCTTTATCCATTCAGCGTTTCTTTTCTATTGCATTAGGACAAGAAGACGAAGAACGATTAAAGACTATTTTCTCTGCCAGTTTGAATATAATAATTATCCTAAGCATAACAATAATCATTCTGTTTGAAACCGTTGGACTTTGGTTTGTCAGCACACAGATGACCATACCTGCAGAGAGGATGACTACCGCCATTAGCTTATATCAATGTTCCATCTTCGTTTTTTTCTTTTCTTTATTACAGATACCTTTCACAGCCATTATCTTTTCTCATGAGGATATGGGGGTGTACGCTATCATATCGACGGTTGACAGCTTATTGCGTTTAGCACTGGCTGTTATTATAACAAAAATATCTATTGACCATCTTGTATTTTACAGTATTGGCCTGCTTGTAGAATCAGGTGTTGTTTCACTTCTCTATATATGGAAAGGAGGGAAATACGAAGAGTGTCATTATACGAAGACAAAAGATAAAATTCTTTACCAGCATCTCCTTCAGTTTTCAGGATGGACTATGTTTGGCTCATTAGCCAATATGGGAATGAACCAAGGAAACACAATTCTTATAAACCTCTTCTTTGGTCCTATCTCTAACATGGCATTTGCAATTGCGATGCAAATAAGCAATGCCTTTAATGCCCTAAGCAACAGCATGGTTCTATCTTTCCGCCCGGCTATGATACGTTCTTATGCAGAAAGCAAGCATTATTATGTTAATGAACTATTTTATATAAGCAATAAGTTCATATTTTACTTGCTTATCTGCATTGCAATACCCATCATTGCCGAAATGGATTGCATTCTGAAAATATGGTTGGGCACAGCTAATGAGGAGACCATTTTGTTTTCCAGGTTGATTATTATATATATTGTAATTTCTGCCATTAGTAACCCTATAACCATAGTAATGCAGGCTTCAGGACATGTCAAGGAATATCATTTTCCCGTAGAAAGCATTACATTATGTACTCTACCACTCACTTGGATTCTATTTAAACTCCATTTCCCAAGTTATACTGTATTCATCGCCATGATATCAACTTGCGTTATCGCCCACATTGTTCGGCTCATTTGTTTGAGACATTACTATCAGCCTTTCGATTATATTTACTATGTCAGAGACTTTCTCTTGCCAGCAATAGGAATCACAACCCTTGCAATAGGATGCACATTCTTTTTAAAAAAGAATATCATAAATTTAAGCATATGCTTTATACTCATTTTCTTAATTATACCATCCCTCGTTCTTCTGACGGCATATAACATTGGGATAAGCAAAAATGAAAAGATTTTATTAAAAAGATTTATAACTTCGTTCCTCTCTAAAAAACATGTCTGAAATTGTTCTGAATAATATTCTCTCATTGGGGTTCCTGTTTTTGTGGATTATAACACTTATCGGATACCAAATGATTAAAAACCGATGGGATGGAGGAAGTCTTGTCATTGTATTATACATCATTTATGCCGTTTTTGCAATAATGACGCTCAATGACCCGCTCTTCTCTATTGCTTTCAATCAATTAAAGCTGTTTCCATACATTTATCTTTATTCTATGATGATAATTGCATTATCACCCATCATAGTACATCATTGCTCTGATACTTCAGAAATAGAAAATCCCCATACAAAAATCCTATACATTCTGACTTTCATCATCATTATCAGCTCTATTATGCTCATTCCCGGCCTAATATCAGGTACAGGTAGCGGTTTAATCAGTATTTTTACAGACTCATCCGCAGGAAAAGAGGCCTACTTAGAACAGGTAGAGGGAGTAGAAGATTCTGGAAGTACCATCAGGAATCTACCAGCAATTATCTTTAATTCACTCACAGACGTCACCGTGTTTTTATTCTTTTACTTTCTTACTTTAGAGAAAAAAAACATATGGATTTTATCAGGACTGATCTTCTCTTTCATCATAAACTTCCTTATATGTATTTCACAGGGGCAGAGAGGAGGGTTAGTGACAAGTTTGCTTACACTTGCTGGAGGATATATGCTTTTCAAACAATACATGTCAAAAAGAATCAAGAAGGTATCAAGACATATTGGATTGTTCTTGTCTTTATTAATATCCTTTCCTATAATTGTCATTACAGTCAGTAGATTTGATGGTGAAACTGGTGGCATAGGTGGATTTGTCAATTGGTATATCGGCCAAGGAAGTCTCTATTTTAACAATTATGGACTTACCCCAGGTGGCTGTAGGAATGGTGACAGGACAATAAACCTCTTTAAACGAGTTATAGATCCAAGCACATCCCAAAACTTCATGGAGCGAAGAGACAAATATCACAACATGGAAATAAATGATAATTTATTTTCCACCTTTGTAGGTGACTTTACTTTAGACTTCGGACCAGCTGGCGCATTCTTCATCTTTGTTATATTCTATTCATCTCTCATAAGACTGACAAGAGAAAGAAAACAGCAGATAAAACTTTATAAGTTATTACTGCTTTACTTTGCGTTATGCGTAAGCTTGCAAGGGGGAATGACCTTGTTCTCTTACTCAGATGTCAGTGGCAATCTTCGTATGCTCAACTGCCTGCTATTGTATGCTTACCTTAGGTATCACGAGCAATTCTCACGTGCTTTCCCCTCACAGAAAAACAACTAAAGATGAAAATAGTACTTACTTACATTCTCCATTGTTTAGGAAATTTTCTTAGCCTAATAAGAGCCGAACAACTTGCACGTATATGTTCTTTTTTTAGAAATCATATCTATACAGGGCTGCTGCATGGAAAGTTCAGAGAAATAGGTCCTAACAGTATTTTCCTTTGGAGAGCTTACCACCTGCATGGATTAGAAAATATTTCTATTGGGGAAAATTGTACATTTGAAACAGGGCTACAACTAACAACATGGGCAGATGTTTCTGACGATCCTATTATCACAATTGGAAACAACTGTCTTTTCCGTAGGGATGCACACATCACGGCCGTTCATAAAATTACTATTGGAAACAATCTCCTCACTGGAACAAATGTTTTTATTACAGATAACTCACATGGCTTCACTGATAAAAGCTCATTGGAAGAAGCACCATTAAAACGTCCAATTATCTCAAAAGGAGATGTAAAGATTGGTGATAATGTATGGATTGGCAACAATGTATGTATCCTTCCGGGAATAACTATCGGAAACGGTTGTGTCATTGGTGCCAATAGTGTTGTTACACACAGCTTTCCACCATATTCTGTGGCGGGAGGTGCTCCTGCGAAAATTATCAAACAAAACAACATATTATAACACCTATTACGTTACGGTAAATAGAAAAAATGAAAGCAAGAGTTATAGCATATTATTTACCACAATTCCATCCTATTCCTGAGAATGATGAGGCATGGGGGAAGGGTTTTACCGAATGGACGAATGTCGCAAGTGCTAAACCTCAGTTCAAGGGGCATTACCAACCAAGAATACCTGCTGATTTGGGATTTTACGATTTGCGCCTCTCTGAGGTAAGAGAAGAGCAAGCACGAATGGCGAAAGAAGCTGGGATAGAGGGATTTTGCTATTGGCATTACTGGTTTGGAAATAACAAGCGACTATTGGAGCGACCTTTCCAGGAAGTTTTAAACTCTGGCAAACCAGACTTTCCTTTCTGCTTAGCATGGGCAAACCATGACTGGACGACAAAGACATGGAAAAATAATGGTAAACCTGCAATGATAGCAAAACAACTATATCCTGGTGAAGAAGATTATAGACAACACTTCCACACTGTATTGCCTGCTTTTAAAGACCATCGATACATCACAGTTGATGGGAAACCTTTATTCGCAATATTCGACCCTTATTCATTTAAAGATATAAGAAACTTTATTGAAGTGTGGAGAAACTTAGCAAAAGAAAATGGGTTAAAAGGAATTCATTTTATAGCTATATGCAACAACACCTCAACAATGAAAAGGCTTGCAGATGGAAGTATAAAAAGGGTTCTGCCAAATACCAATAGCAGTGCCGAAGTGTATAAAGAAATGCTTTCATTAGGTTTTGATGGATTAAATTCTTTTGGGAAATCACGAGGTGAGATGCTTGCCTTAGGTAGAATTAGACGAACAGTACGATTCCTTTTACAAAAAAATATATCTTGGTTTCCCCCACTTAAGTATGATTATGCAAAAGTAACAAAACATTTCTTCTCTCCCGAAGACAGATGGGATAACGTATACCCCACTATTATGCCACAATGGGACAGAACTCCGAGGGCAGGAAAGCATGAAGGAATCTACATCAATTCAACCCCTGAAAACTTTAAGAAGCATATAGAAGAGGCATTAGAAGTAATAAATGACAAACCAAATGAACATAAGATACTATTTCTCCGTTCATGGAACGAATGGGGAGAAGGCAATTATGTGGAGCCTGATCTAAAATATGGTCACAAGTTCCTCGAAGCAATCAAGACATCTGTATTTTAATCAATAATAGAAACAACACATGTATAACATTCCTATTCTATTTATAATATTTCGACGCAAAGACATTGCATTACAAAGTTTTGAGCGTATTAAACAAGTAAAGCCAAGCAAGCTATACATTGCTTGTGATGGCGCACGTGAAAATGTTAAAGGAGAAGCCGAATTAGTGAAAGCAACTCAAGAATCTATTCTTCAACAAATAGATTGGGAATGTAATGTTAGAACATTATTCCAAAAAGAGAATTTAGGTTGCGGTAAAGGAGTTTACACTGCTATAAATTGGTTTTTTGAAAATGAAGAAGAAGGAATTATTATAGAAGATGATTGTGTTTTACAATCTTCATTTTTCCCATTTGCAGAGGAGCTGCTAAATAAATATAGAAATGACGAACGGATAGGCATGATAGGAGCTCCCAATTATATTTCTGGAGTTAATATCCCGGATTCTTATGGCTTTAGCAGGTATAAAGCAACATGGGGATGGGCAACATGGAGGCGTGTCTGGAAAAATATGGATTTAAATATGGATTGGAAAAACACTCCATATTATGAATCTATCATAAATAATAATGGCTACAATGGTAAAGATAAAAACTATTGGCGATACCGCATAAAGGCAATTGAGAATAATTATGTCAGTGCCTGGGACTGGCAATGGTTCTTTACTTTATCGGCTTATAATCAATTAAGTATCTATCCACGCATAGGTCTCATAAGCAACATAGGATTCGGTAAAGATGCTACACATACTACTGCGGGAGCAAAACAGCTACAATCCAAAGCCGAAGGACAATTAGTATTTCCCCTACGACACCCTAAATATGTTGTACCTTACGAAGACTTTGAACAAGGCTTTTACAAGAGCAACAATACGTTTAGGAACACTATACTACAACTCATTCCATTCAGTCTAAAAACAATACTAAAGAAATGGATCAGAGGATAAAATACTAATAACAGAAAATAAATATGAAATTAAATATTCCAACATCAAAAGGTAATTACTCTTATCGCTTTGTGCCCATTTATCCAGGCATAAAGCCTATTAACAAAGAAAGGGCGAAAGAAAATCTTTCTTTGTTAAAAAACATATGCAATACACACAACTTAGAATTTATTCTTTTCTTTGGTACACTCTTAGGAGCTGTGAGAGAACATGATTTTATTTCTCATGATGAAGATATTGATATCGTACTTCCAATTACAGACTTAGAACGTTTTAAAGACATACTTTTCATATTGAGAGAAAATGGTTTTGAAGTCGTGCGTTTTGAGAGGAGAGGATTTATGTCAATAATGCGTAAAGGAGAATATATTGATATCTATTTTTTTACGCCCTATGCAAAAGACAGAAGATTAGCTACTTGTATATGTGAACTTTGCGAAGTAAAATATATAAACAATACGACTCAAATAGAATTCCAAGGAGAATCTTATACTGTACCGAAAGAAAGTGAGGCTTTGTTAATCTTCCTTTATGGAAAGGATTGGCGCACCCCTATCCCCATGTTTAATTTTAAAATGAGCAAGACAGACAGAACAAAAGCCTTTCTTATACAATATATCAAGGCATTACTGCCACATACGATGACAGAATTCATTCAAGACATTAAAAGTAGAAAAAGAATAAATTTCTTTAAACAAAAAGCATACACTATACTAAACAAATAATCATATCGAAATATGCAAGCAATCATATTAGCTGCTGGAATGGGTAGGCGACTTGGAGAATACACAAAGGACAATACGAAATGTATGCTGTCCGTCAATGGTGTCAAACTGATTGACAGAACTTTAACAATGCTCTCCCATCTGGAAATTAAACGTGTTATCATTGTAGTCGGCTACCAAGGGCAGAATCTTATTGCCCACATAGGACAGCGCTATAATGACAAATTAAAAATAGAATTCATCGACAATCCAGTCTACGAAAGGACGAACAATATTTATTCTCTTGCACTTACTCAAGACAGAATATCTGAAGATGATACGATTCTATTGGAATCAGACCTCATCTATGAGGAAAGTTTATTGCAAATGATCATAGATAATCCTTTCCCTAATCTTGCCCTTGTCGCAAAATGGGAATCTTGGATGGATGGAACTGTCGTCCGCATAGATGACGAAAACAATATTATAAACTTTATTCCGAAAAAAGCCTTCAACTACAAGGAGGCAGACCAGTATTACAAAACTGTAAACATTTATAAGTTCAGCAAAGATTTTTCCAAACATAGGTTTCTTCCTTTCCTCAAAGCCTACTGCGAAGCTATAGGAAACAACGAATACTATGAACAAGTACTACGTATCATCACTTTCCTTGACGGCTCAGACTTCAAGGCATTACCAATCGGAGACAGAAAGTGGTATGAAATTGATGACATACAGGATCTTGATATTGCAGAAACAATCTTTGCCCCAAAAGAAAAAAGCCTATCCCGATATGAGATGCGTTACGGAGGTTATTGGAGATTCCCTAAATTATTAGATTTCTGCTATTTAGTTAATCCTTTCTTCCCTCCACAACGAATGAAGGATGAGTTACGTGCCAATTTTGACACTCTACTGACAGAGTATCCATCAGGAATGTATGTTAACTCTCTGTTGGCAGGTAAATATTTGGGAATTCGTCAGAGTTATATAGTTGTAGGAAATGGTGCAGCAGAATTAATCAAAAGTTTGATGGGGATGATAAATGGGAAAATTGGAGTTGTCTACCCGACTTTCATGGAATACCCTAATAGAAAAAATAAAGATGATATAATTGCATATCTTCCTCAGAACATGGACATGTCATACAATATAAATGACTTGATGGCTTTCTTTGCCCATAAGGAAATAAGCAGTCTGCTTATAATCAACCCAGATAACCCTTCTGGCAACTTTATACCAATCAGCGATATAATCAATCTTATTCAATGGGGAAAAGAAAAAGGCATACGGATTATAATAGATGAATCTTTCGTAGATTTTACTGATGATTATTCTCATAACAGCCTTTGCCATGATGATATATTAAAATCTAACCCTAACCTTATAGTCATAAAGAGCATTTCAAAGAGTTATGGCGTACCTGGACTACGTCTTGGAATCATGGCCTCTTCAGATTCCGACCTAATAGATGCTGTCAAAAAAGATGTAGCAATATGGAATATTAATTCTTTTGCAGAATTTTACATGCAAATCTTTGGTAAATATACCAAAGATTACCAACATGCTTGTGAGAAGTTCATCATAGAGCGTCGACGTTTTAAAAGATTATTGGATCAGATACCTTTCATACATGTTATTCCATCACAGGCCAATTATTTCTTAACTGAAATTACAAGTCGGTTCACATCAAAGCAGCTAACCCAGAAACTACTTAATGAGTATAATATTCTCATTAAAGACTGTGACAACAAAGATGGATTAAAAGGGAAAAACTATATACGCATTGCCATCCGAACCAAAGAAGATAACAACAGGTTAGTTGCCGCACTCAAAAGTATTTAGACATTCTATTCGACCTACAAAATACAATAACATACTAAGGTTTCCTCATAAAAAACCTTTATCAGAGAGCATTCAAGTTGCTGTCACTTTTAACATTTCACATAATATCCTTATTATAAGAAGTTTACAAAGTATATTTATGTGACTGGAGTGACAGCAACTTTGAAAACAGATAATATCTTTTCAATAAACAGACATACATGGAGTCGAACAGCCAATTACTAAAGATCTGTCTACATCAAAAGGTAAAATTTGTTCAAAGTAGCAAGCAACGACTTCTTAGAATCTGAACTCAAAGATCTTATAAAAGTACTTGAGAGAGATTAGGAACTGATTGCTGTAGATGCCGTTTTCCCGGCACGCCCGGGTGTCTTCCTGCAAAAGGAGGCGGTGGCTACGGACACCGTTCGTACTTGCTCCGCCGTTGCGCATGGTGACAAAGTCCATCTTGAGATACTGTGCCTTTATCTTATGCACACAGAACATCCGGACGATCATCTCGAAGTCGGCGCCGATCTTGTAATCAAGTTTATAGGGACCTACCCTGCCATAGACTTCCCGGCGTACATACAGAGACGGATGGGCCGGCATAAAACCGAAACGGACCCAGAAAGGAGAAAAAATCCTGGAAGAGTAAAAGCGAGTAACCTTATCGGGTTCGCCGTCATGGATGAAATGAATATCGCCATACACCGCATCAAGAGCTGTGTCGGAAAAAGGTTCTGCCAGCTTCGACACGACATCACCGGCGGTGAAATAGTCATCGGAATTGAGGATGCCGACAACATCGCCTGTCGCCATCGCAATGCCTTTGTTCATGGCATCATAGATGCCACGGTCTTTCTCCGTGACCCATCTCACGGTATGTCGGGTTGTTGCAGCGGCATATTCACGGATCATCCCGACCGTCGAATCAGTCGACCCGCCATCGACTATAATATGCTCTATGTCGCAATAATCCTGCTGCAAGACGGAGTTCAAAGTGTCCCGCAGTGTTTTCGCACTGTTATAAGTCGCCGTTATAATTGATATCTTCATTGAAAATGTATCAGACTTCTGCACCGTTGAATTGATCCTAATTGAAACTCCCGGCATAATAGCTGCGGGCAATGAAAGGGGACGGCTCGTAATAAGCACTGCAATTGTAATCGTCGATGATTTCGCAGATGGGATTGTTGTATACACGGAGGATTGCATGGGCATAATCTTCCCCGCTTCCTGTAATCTGTATCTTCGGCCGTTCCACCTTCACATTGCAGCCATGATAAATCTCTGCCATATCCACATTCTTTAGCCACAAATTTACAAAAAGAAAACGAGATTCTAACCATGATGGGTAAGAAGATTTCACAAAGCAGGTGCTTCAGAAAGTACAGCCGCACTTTTCCGACATCCAAATACAATATTATTACAAAAATTGAGTTTTGTTAAAGAAAAGAATTGATTACCGATATATGTTGACATACATTCTGATCAGCCTGTTCGCCTTCTTGATGAGTGCTGCCTGCGGATTCATCATGATTCCACAGATACTTTCGTTCTGCAGGAAGCGGGAACTTTATGACACTCCGAACGCCCGGAAAGTACACAAGGATGCCGTCCCGCGGCTGGGAGGCGTATCGTTCCTGCCCAGCATGCTTATAGCCACCATCGTGGCACTGCTGGTCTGGTCGTACACCAGCAAGGGCAGCAAGATCGCGGTCAGCCCCTGGAGCATTTTCTTCGGTGTGGGCATCACGGTCATCTACGTGACGGGGCTTGCCGACGATGTCTTCGGCCTGCGGGCAAGAGTGAAACTCCTCATGCAGATTGTCGTTGCCGGCCTCCTGCCCCTGTCCTATCTCTATGTCAACAACCTCTACGGCTTTCTGGGCATCCATGAGATTCCGGTGTCTGTGGGGATGGTGCTGACGGTCGGCATCCTGGTCTTCACAATGAATGCCATCAATCTGATTGACGGTATCGACGGCCTGTCCACCAGCCTGGTACTCATCGCCTTGTCCGGTCTTTACTACATCTTCCTCCGTGAGCAGATAGGGGTCTACTGCATTCTCATCGCCGGACTGATGGGGGTACTGGTTCCGTTCCTCTATCACAACATCTGGGGCAAGGCGGAGAATAACCGCAAGATTTTCATGGGCGACTCGGGCAGCCTGACCCTCGGCTATATTCTCGGTGTCCTGCTTGTCAAATTCTGCATGTACAATCCGCACGTCATGGCTTATCAGAAAGATTCTATCCTGCTCTCCGCGACCCTGCTCATGGTCCCCACCTTCGATGTCTTCCGGGTCATCATCGTCCGGCTGCTGCACCACCGTCCGGTCTTTGGCGCGGACAAGAACCATATTCACCATAAGCTGATGCGGGCAGGACTGACACAGCATCAGGCACTGCTCTGCATCATCCTGCTGTCGTTCTGCTTCATCCTCATCAATGTCTTGCTGTTCAACCATCTGTCTGTCACATGGATCATCTCGACAGACATCCTCTTATATGCCATTTTCCATTATGCAATCGATTTCCATATCAGAAAAAACGGCTTGCTTCCCTTTGCAGAGCAATATAAAAGTAAAAAAGTAAAAGGGGAAAAGTAAGGGTAAAAACAAAAAGGTAAACATTATTCTATCATTTCTCAGTCCTGCCCTATAGCTACTCCTGCTCTTCTGTTTTTATCGGGACCCTTGGACACCGGTAAACTTTCCGGCTCATCTTTCTCCTGACCCTCAGGTCTCTCTGTGTGCTTTGATTCCCATTAAAGGCTCTGTGGGTTCCGTGACTCCGTGGGAGAACACATACCGAAAGATGACGCTTCCGTAAGGATTTATTCTCACACAGAGAGCACAGAGTTTGTCGGAAAAGTAAAAAGATGAAACGTTATTCTATCTGCCAGCCCAAAAAACAAAAAGAAGACATCAAAGAGAATCTTCAGAACCTGTCTGCAATCAACTTACGTGAGGAGATACTTCCGGGCAGCATCAGCTTAGAACTTGTCAAAACAGAGTCTTGCACTGCCATCATTCAACACCATTTCTCCTTTCCGGACCCGTTCTATCCTGAACGCAGGGACAAGTGTCCTGATGCCAAAGAATGCCAATGCAGGTTCATAGACCGAAAGCGGCCGGTCGCCGTTCTCACGGTCGTACAGATAAGGGGAAGACAGGGTAAGACGGTCGCCGTCAATACTGAAGCGATAAAGATAACTGCTGTGTGTACCTTTCTTTTCCTCCAGTTGCAGGAGTCTTGCCTGGAAAGACCAGAAGACCGTCTTACTGCTCATGTCTTCTGTCGTTCCGGCTGTCAGATCGTCGATACGCACAAGATGCCACATTCCTTCCAGTCTGCCGGCATCGTTATCCGTCTCCAACGAACATGAGGAGAAGAGAAGTGCCAGCAGCGGAAAGACGAAAGACAACACCTTTGTTCTGTTCATTTTCTGATTCATATCCTATAATAATATAGTAGGCTAAAGCTTTTCCAGCAAGCCCCGTTTACAGACAGTCAGCTGTATGCCATAATTGCTTCCGCGGAGGATGGCACCAAAGTCGGCGCCGACTCCCATCCGGACATCAACACCTTTCAACCACTCCGGCAGCCTCCCCCCATGCAACGTATAGGTGGCTTCGCCCATCAGACTGACGTTATGATGCTTCTTCGTGTAAGGTTTTTCGTATGTCCCCAGTCCCTCCTGCCACGTACCGAGGAAACGCCATTTCACATAGTCGGAGGGATGGCCGCCCAGTCCTATATGGAAGGCAGCGAAACGGTTGTCCTGAAATTCAACCGTGCCGTCTTCATTGTACAGCGGCGACCGGTAGAGCGGATTGCCCATCGCCTGTCCCCAGTGCTGGTAGCCGGGAAAGATGTAATGGTTGTAAAAGTCGTCCCTTCCGCCGATATGGTCAGGAACGGTAAGGGTATGGTCGTGGTAGATCGGGCCGCTCTGGTATTTCGTGTAAAGATATTCAAAGACAATACTGTTCAGCCAGTTATCGGGCTTAAAACGATACTCGAGACCCAGCATCCAGTCCTTGAAGTCATAGAGCAGATAGCGGTGCCGCTTCTTCACCTGCCATTCGTCGCCCTCCCCGTAACCGTCATAATCAAGCTGGAACATTGAAGAATGGTCCTCGAAGAACTTGTCGGCATAGAGAGAAAAGCCATGCCAGTCGCCGTCGTAATCCAGCCGCATCAACCAGCTGCCCAGCTGGTCACCCTCTACATTCTGGTAAGTCGTCTCGCCGTTATCAGCACCGCCGGGAAGAAATGCATTCCAGAAATCGCGGACACCTTTCCCGCTCTTCAACTGTTCCATGCCTCCGGCACCGTCCGGACGATAGGCCGTACCGCCGAAGAGAGAGACCATCTCCAGTCCCATCTCCAAAGACCAAGGGCAGAACACCTCGTCATTTCCGATTTTCAGATAACCGGCCTTGGAATGGTAGAGCACCCGGTCGGCATACTTTGACTGACACCGGGTGAAGCCGTGCTGCCAGTTCTGGTCGGTCATCATGCCGTACGCAATGTGCCCCTTCAGATGCAGCCATCCGTTGGCAAAGGGCAAGGTCCAGTAATCGGGCAATGCCAGGCGCACCTGAGGGACCGGCCGTGCGTTGATGCCGAGTGTCTGCGCACCGGAGCTCAGACGGTTGTCTTTCAGTTCCATCGGCTCTTCCTTGGCACCGACGGTCAGCGTTCCATGCCACCACCGCCCTTCGACATACGCCTGCTGGACAACCGCATTGCTGGTATAGTGGTCCGGCAGGACGACATCCAGTCCGTAGCCCAGTCCGAACTTGCGTCCGTCGTCGGTGCTCAACGGGCGCACCACTCCGCCTCGCACATAGCCGTTCGCCGTTTCCAACGAGCTTAGTCCGTACCTGTTGGCATTCAGCCAAAGGGGCGTCCGCCCCTTCGAGAGACCGCCCTGCATCTCCACCCTGTACTCCAGACCTTTCATCGGCTGCCATCCCGACGTGTCTCGCCGCAAAGGTTCCTGATACTGGGCATGCACTGCCGCAGCCATGCACCAGGCAGCCAGAACTGAAACAAACTTTCTCATATCATCGCGTAAATATCAGGCGCAAAGTTAGTAAAAAAAGTGCTTCTATGCAAACGAACAGCCAGGCAACGGCCCGCCCGGGCCGTCTTCCGCTTCCGGACAGAGAGGAAGAAGAAGGTACAGAGGCATCTTGATTTCGGACTCGTGCCGGTAAAAGGGAAAACCGGCAGACAATAAAACAGGACAGAATGCGTTTGAAAGATGTTATGAACAGAATATTCGTCACCTTAACCCTGCTGGCATCCGCACTCGTATGCCCGGCACAGGAGCGAAGAGTGCAGAACCGTCCCTATACGGATCTGCGTGAGTTCCATTTCGGAGTGCTCGTCGGGACACATCTGCAGGACCTTGAACTCAACAACGTAGGACCACAGATGATTGACCTTGACGACGGCAACGGACCTGTCGAGAAGACCGTCTCAGCCGATCAGGACCGGTGGGATGCCGGCTTCACGGTGGGTGTCCTGGGCGAGCTGCGCCTCAACTCGACGCTCCAGCTGCGTATGGCGCCGGCCATGTATTTCGGCACACGCCACATTACTTTCCGCAATCTCACAGACCGCACAATACAGGGGGAGCCTACCGAACAGGTGCAGGAACTGAAGACCGCCTACGTCTCCTGCGCCTTCGACCTCATTGCCGCTGCTCCCCGCTTCAACAACCACCGCCCATACGTGATGCTGGGCATCAATCCGATGCTGAATCTTTCGGGCAAGGACAATGATTACATCAAGCTGAAGCGGAGTGATGTCTTTCTGGAAATCGGTCTGGGCTGCGACTTCTATCTCCCCTACTTCAAGCTGCGTCCGGAACTGAAGTTCATGTACAGCCTTACGAACAGCCTCGACAAGAGCCACGCCAAGAACCTGCGCGACAAGCACATGCTTATGTACACCAATTCGGTCGATGAAACACGGGCAAAGATGATTGCACTGACCTTCTACTTTGAATAAACCTCCCCAACAACAACTACTGTCTGATGACAGACCGAGAAAGGTCTTTACAGAGACAACGTGAAATCCATGTGACCTTGGAGTTCAATCCCAAGGTCACATGGATTTTTTGTTTAAAGACATTGTTCTACACCCCTGACTGCAAGTTCACCATTCATCATCGCACGGGGGATCTCGCATTCATCAGACCCGTCGGCACTACGTGAAAGGCAGACCTATCATCAATGAAAATACCGGAAAAAACATTCTGAGATAATCAGATAGTTACAAAAAAAATCAGCGTAATGTATCATTTATTAAACACATTCTCGCATTCATGCAAAGTAAAAGATACACTATGACACATTAGACTGCATCCACCCAATCGAACTGGACACAAAGGAACACACTTCCCGACCGCTCGGGAATCCCCTTCCCAAGCACCGGGAACAGGATTCCCAAACGGTCGGGAACACTGTTCCCAGGCGTTGGGAACAAGTATGCTTTACTTTTTCTTCTTCAGGTCAAGCACCAGTTTCCCCACAAAGATGGCATGCTTGCCGTTCTGGTCGTCGCCGACCCACTTGCCGCCAAGGTCCTTCACATATTCCAGCTTCGTGAGATAGGTATGAGAGTGCCCGCCAAGGACGAGATCCAGACCGCGGGTGCCGGCGATGACCTCCTCGTCGCTGACTCCTTCGATGTTCCAGCCGAGGTGGGAAATACAGATGATCAGGTCGCACTTCTTCGCTTTCAGCTCGTCGATAACCTTCTGGGCACACGATACAGGATCGTTGTAGACGATTTTCCCATAGTTCGCCTTGACGACCAGACCGTCCAGCTGAGGGGCCAGTCCGAAGACACCTATTTTCAATCCGTTGCGTTTCAGGATGATGTAAGGCTTCACCAGGCCTTCCAGTGCAGTTCCCCTGAAGTCGTAGTTGGCACAGACAATCGGGAAGTTGGCCATCCGAAAGAGACGTACCATATTGTCGAGGCCGAAGTCGAACTCATGATTGCCGATCGTAGCGGCATCATAATGCATCCGGTTCATCAGCCCCACTTCGACATCCCCTTTGAACATTGTATAATAAGGTGATCCTTGCGAGAAGTCGCCGCTGTCGAAGAGCAGCAGGTCAGGATGTTTCCGGCGTTCCTCCTTCAGCATGGCAATACGGCGGAGGAAGCCGGCACGTCCGGCCTTCATCGTATCGGCGAGGTTCGTATTGAGCGGGTAAATCTGACTGTGCGCATCATTGGTATGCAAAATGACCAGCTGCTTGTCCTGTCCGAAAGCGACAACAGCCAGAAGGCAGAACACTGCCAGTAATATCTTTCTTTTCATATTCCTTTTTCGTTAACGGGTTACTCCACACGGATGCGACCCTCGGTATGTGCATTGACAACCCTGCCCTGTGCGGTCTGTTCCTTGAAGTAATTCATGATGATGAAACGTGTGTTGTTGCTGATCTCCTGCGGTGATAAGACATCCGTGGCCGACTTGAAAGCCTCCATCTTGTCATTACCCTGTGCCAGATAGTCGAGCGTAGCGATGCGGTAAGAGGCCTTGGGGTCTATCTCCTTTCCGTTCAGCCGTGCCGACTTGAGCCTGTGGTCGTGCGTGAAGACGAGCTGAACGCCATGGCTGACAGCTTCGCCGCCGGTATGGGCCATCTGCGAGAACAGTTCGAGCACCTTCCCGCCTGTCAGCGTAACGAAACAGATTTTGTTCTCGAAAGGAGCAATGTCAAGCACGTCTCCATAGGTAACCTTCCCCTTCGAGAGCGCCGCACGGATACCGCCCATATTATACACCCCGAAGTCTACCTTCTCATTATAGTCCCGGGCAGCCCACACCATGATGTCTGCCAGCAGGTTGGAGAGATCGCTCTCCGGACGGTGTGCCACCATGTCGTGGTCGACTTCGCCCACAACGGGTCCCATCACCGAGTCTACCTTGTGCCTGAAAGGTTCCATGAACTTTGCCGCCTCAGCATCAGGGGCAGCGTCATACCGGCTGTCAACCAGTACACGTGTGCGCTGTATGCCTGCCAGCTCGTAATGAGAAGCGCAGCCGCCCGCCGTGAGCAACACCGACAATCCCGCCAGATAGAATGTTTTTCTATACATATTTATATTATGACTTTTGATTGTTGCAAAAGTAAGAAAAAAAAATGATTGGACACCTGTCTGCTGCATGAAATTATCCACAGAGGGCGGTTTGCCGCTTACCTAAACAGGAAAAAGGAGAAAAGACGCACAGGCTGCTGCCCAAGCAGGTTGTAAAGATAATCTGCGGAAAGCTTTGCCGGTTCGGAAAAAAGCCGTAACTTTGCAGCCGCTTTCCGGTGTAACCGCTGATCGTGGAAGAGTCATGGATTATGTTGCATGGGAACGACAAACAATATTTAATTAACAAGAAAATGGATTTAATTAAAGTTGCTGAGGAAGCATTTGCAACCGGCAATCAGTTTCCAGAGTTCAAAGCTGGAGACACCATCACTGTCGCTTACAAAATCGTCGAGGGTAACAAACAGCGTATTCAGCTCTACCGTGGCGTAGTCATCAAGATTTCAGGACATGGCGAGAAGAAGCGCTTTACAGTTCGCAAGATGTCCGGTACCGTCGGTGTCGAGCGTATCTTCCCGCTGGAGTCACCGAACATCGATTCTATCGAGGTGAACAAACGCGGTAAGGTTCGTCGTGCCAAGCTTTACTACCTGCGCAAGCTCACGGGTAAGGCTGCACGCATCAAGGAAAAGAGAACCGTTGCTGCTGTTGCAGAGAAGTAAACCCTTGGAAATCCAGGAAAATAAAAGTCCGAGACCCTTGACGGTCCCGGACTTTTTCTTTTACCTACGTGCTGAATCCTTGCTGAAAAGGCAGAGACTTCAATCCTCATAATTCAGCCTGGCGTCACTGTTTCCATGCAAGGCGGCACTCAGGTCTTTCCAGTTCTGAAAGCCGGCAAAAAGTGCCAGTCGGTCCAGCGTCTTTTTAGACGGTCTCTCCTTTCCCCTGAAATAACCTGTCAGTCTCTTCAGTGATGAAGTTTCCAGATGAATGTGGTGGACAGCCAACTTACCTGACAACTTCTCCAAGTCGGAAGCCAGATCTTTCCGCACCTGCGTTTTACGACCCAGCTCCTCAATAATGCTTTTAAAGCTCTTTTTCATCTCTCATCTACGACAAATACTAATGTGATGCAAAAGTAATAAAAGATCGCGTAACCACATAAGGTTCAACTGGTTTTCTTCGTTAAGATTATAGAAAATCTTACCTTGCCCTAAATGATGAAAAGGGGAAAAACACATACGAAACACCCAAAATGTCATTCACAGAACGACTTGTAGAAAACGTAAATAAATCAAAAGAACACAAAAATAAGTTCTATACACAGAAAGCACAACAGAAAAGTCTTACCTTTGCAGCCCAAATGATGTTTTCAGTCCCATTTCGTAAAAGACATCCGTCTATTTACGGACAGTAAAACAAACCTGATAACGGTCATCATTATTAAGAGAGGAATTATCTGAGTTGCTGATTTTTATATTCAATCAGGAAAAGAGAAATATCTGAGTATTAATTTTAATATCAAACAAGAAGTATGAAGAAAGTAAACATCAAGTCCATTCTGCTGTTATCCATGTTGTTTCTGCAGACTGTCACGCTAAAGGCACAAGACGATCTTACCAGGATTTACGGAGTATATGCCGGAACAGCCACGACAGAAATCGAAACAGCAGGTGGAAGCATGAAACAACCTGGTGAAAGGAAATTCCAAGTAGAGATTGTGAAAAGAGCTAATGACACGAAGCTGATATTAAAGGATTACAAATTAGGCAACTACGAATTTGAAGAGATTGTATTTGACAATTTCGATCAGTATTACCAACCGGAAAAGAAAGGCTGGAACTTCTTCACCGATCCCCTTTCAGGTAAATATTTCAGGACAAAAGACAACATTTACACCATACAGCTATGGGGGAATCCCATTGATGACTACTGCTTTGTCTACGAAAACGGGACCATGGATTTCACTTTTGAAATCTACACAAACCCTGAAAGGAAAGTAAAGCATGTTTTCAAAGGGAAAAAGTTAGGTACGAGCGGTATCAATTCCTTATCAGCCAAATACGACAAGGATGTAATATACAATCTGCATGGGCACCGGACACAAAGGGCGCAGAAAGGATTGTACATTGTCAATGGCAAGAAAGTACTGCTGAATAACAAATAACAGAGCGAAGAAGGCAGCACAGTCTGTAGCAGACACAGCGTAATCCTCCGGAATCTTTCTCCGATACTGACTATTACAAGAAGAAATCCCTTTATAATGGAGTTCCACTTATGTACCTCCATTATAAAGGGATTCTTTTTCCCGGTAGAAGCCAGCGGTCTATTTCACCGCAATACACTCCACTTCTACCAATGCGCCCTTGGGCAGATCCTTGACGGCAAAGGCCGAGCGGGCGGGATAAGGCTGCTGGAAAAACTCGGCATAGACTTCATTCATTGCAGCAAAGTTGTTCATGTCGGAGAGAAAGACAGTTGTCTTTACGACGTGGGAAAGGTCCACACCCGCTGATGCCAGTACATTGCGTGCATTGGTGAGCGACTGGCGGGTCTGTTCCTTCACACCGCCTTCAGCAAAGGCATTGGTAGCCGGGTCGATGGGAAGCTGACCTGATGCGAAGATGAAACCGTTGGCTTCGACAGCCTGACTGTAAGGACCTACTGCCGCAGGAGCCTTGTCTGTGTGTAATGCGTGCATATCTTTAAGAATTTAAAGGAGTTAAAGGAGTTACAGGGAGCCGGGCCGACGGCGAGACACCCCCTATACGCTCCAATGTTCATTTCTATTCGAGTGTAAAAGTACTGCTTTTCTTCAAAAGAAACAAACCTATACGGCTAATTTACTTAAAAACGACGAACGTGCCGGCATATTCCATTATTTTTCCTCTGAAGAAAAAACACTTTCTTTATCCAACTGGCTTATAAATCACAGTTTTTATGTAAATTTGCACTACTCAATTACATATACCACATAAGTTATATGAAAGAATTAGCTCTCAAGTACGGATGCAATCCGAACCAGAAGCCTTCACACATCTACATGGAAGAAGGCGAACTTCCCCTCACAGTGCTCAGTGGCCGTCCGGGCTACATCAACTTCCTCGACGCACTCAACAGCTGGCAGCTCGTAAAGGAGCTGAAGGCTGCAACCGGTCTGCCTGCCGCAGCCTCGTTCAAGCACGTCAGTCCGGCCGGTGCTGCTGTCGGTCTGCCGATCAGCGACACGCTGAAGAAGATTTACTTCGTCGATGATGTCGACTTTGAGCTTACGCCGCTTGCCAGTGCATACGCCCGTGCCCGCGGTGCCGACCGTATGTGCTCCTACGGAGACTTCTGCGCCCTCAGCGACACCTGCGACAAGGAGACGGCACTGCTCATCAAGCGTGAAGTCAGCGACGGTGTGATTGCACCTGACTATACACCTGAAGCCCTGGAAATTCTGAAGGCCAAGCGCAAGGGCAACTACAACGTGATAAAGATTGACCCGGCTTATGTCCCGGCACCTGTTGAACATAAGCAGGTGTTCGGCATCACTTTCGAACAGGGACGCAATGAGGTGAAGCTCGACGACCCTGCACTCTTCGGGAATGTCCCGACAAAGAACAAGACCTTTACCGAGGCGGCTAAGCGTGACCTTATCATATCGCTCATTACACTGAAGTACACACAGAGCAACTCCGTCTGCTACGTGAAAGACGGACAGGCCATCGGCATCGGCGCCGGACAGCAGAGCCGCATCCACTGTACACGCCTGGCAGGCAGCAAGGCTGACGAATGGTGGTTGCGCCAGTGCCCGAAGGTGATGAACCTGCCGTTCAAGAAAGGCATCCGCCGTGCCGACCGTGACAACACCATCAACGTTTATATTTCTGACGAGTATGAAGATGTGCTGCAAGATGGCGTATGGCAACAGTTCTTCACGGAATGTCCAGAGCCTCTGACACGTGAGGAACGCAAGGAGTGGATTGCCAAGAATACGGGTGTCACACTCGGTTCTGACGCTTTCTTCCCATTCGGCGACAACATTGAGCGTGCGCACAAGAGCGGCGTGGAATATATTGCGCAGGCAGGCGGCAGCATACGTGACGACCATGTCATTGATACCTGCGACAAATACAACATCGCAATGGCATTTACAGGCATCCGCTTATTCCACCACTGATAGGTTTGAGATTTGAGGTTTGAGGTTTGAGATTTATGCCTACGGGATAATACAGACTCAATTTTCAGACCTCAAACCTCAAATCTCAAACCTCAAATCTCAAACCTCAAACCTCAAATCAATATGGAAATAGAAAATGACATATACGTTTTATCCAAGGCTTTTGCTTTAAGGATAATCCATCTATATAGATATTTAACCAATGAGAAAAGAGAAAATGTAATATCAAAACAATTACTTCGTTCGGGAACAAGTATCGGGGCAAACATACATGAAGCGAAGAATGCACAAAGCAGGGCTGATTTCTCCTCTAAAATGAACATAGCTTTGAAAGAAGCTACAGAATCTGAATATTGGATTGACTTACTGAAAGAAGCAACATTCATTTCTAAAGAGGCATACGAATCACTATATGCGGACTGCAGCCGAGTTAAGGCAGTACTCGTTAAAATTGTCAAAGCAACGAAAATCCCGAAAGAATAAACCTCAAATCTCAAACCTCAATTCTCAAACCTCAAACCTCATGGATGATTTTCAAAGTATATTAGAGAATGGCATTAGCTTCAAGGGATCATCAAGACCGAAAAAGGAAGATGACAAAGTGAAGACCAAAGCCAAGAAGAAGAAGTATGTTACCGGTGCACACGGTTCTGGCAGTGCAAAACAGAAGGCTAAATACCGCCAGCAACGTGCCAACCGGCACAAATAGAATCCGTTTCCCCACATTGGAAGTCCGGGAGTACGAGCCATGGACAGGAAAATGTGGCTCTGTACTGACAGGAGCAGCGGCCTGACAGCTTCCAATCTGTAAGTTGAGATTCTCTGAAAGAAAGGGAAAGCCCATTTCTCCACTCACAAATGAGTTTTGAAATGGGCTTTTCCTGTTGTTTCGTTGTAAACTGTAAGGCATGCGAGCAACTCCTATAGGGTGCGCTATCAAAAAACGGTTACGGATAAGCAGTCCTATCGCTAATCCCCCACCCTTCCCTCACCTCATTATGACATAGAACAATACCACGGCCACAAGCAGTAGCCTTTCCGTCCAATATTGAAAGATGGGAAAGACGGGGGCTTCCGTTAAATACATAGATTGGAAATAGAATAAAGGCTTATACACTTGCAGGGTATGACCGTCAAGAATCAGAGGGGCTTCAAAGGAGGATAAACTACAAGATAAAAGCAAAAACGCAAATTGATACGATGCCTGTCCATCAGCACGTCATTCCGTCTTCTACAACCAACTTATTCCCACATCATCGGTGTTTGTAAACCATTTTCATGCAACCCAAGCTGACACATGCCCTTCTGGCTTCTGAAAGATGCCTGATTGACTTGCAACAGGTGCTCTTTTAGCGTGTTACCAACGCCCTTTTGAAGCACAATCGAGCATCTTTTCCAAACGGCTTGATAACCAACTGATTTACTGCCGGTTGCAAACTTGCTTTTTGCACGTGTTTTCTTTATTTGCAGATGATTGATTTGAAATTATGTAATGGTTTTTCAGAACCTTGTCTGTATTTCAACGTATTAAAACGAAAAGGCCTTTGTATCGGAGGATGAGAACAGGATAGACAGCTGACGGGCTCGGCTATGTTTTTGTTGAATGAATCACTTCGGCTCTTCCGTTAAGCTATACGAAAAGCATACACGCATTTAACGGAAGAACCCAAAAATGGTTATGGCTAAGCAGTCCTATCGCTAATCACCGCCTTTCCTAACGTCATTATGATATACAACAATACTCCGCCACAAAGCAGTACCCTTTTCGTCCAGTATTGAAAGATGGGAAAAGACGGGCAGCAGCATATCTCCCCTGAAACAGCCAGGGCGAAGAGGAAACAACCAACAAAAGACCATCTTCAAGACTCCATCCGTTCAAAAGACCCGTTGCTGATTCTCAACAAGCTGTATCTCCTATTGTCCCCTTACAGAGAAGTTCTGCCGAGAGACTCCGAAGAATGGCTTTAAGGCTCAAAAAACACATCCGTTATCGGAAGATTTTATAGAATGCGACAGTCGGTGTGTCGAGGATCCAGTTCTGTCATTCCAGCTTTTTCATCTTTTCACTTTCTTCATCCGCATTCCCAGCTGGAAGAATGATGGTATGAGGATGCAGAGCGAGAAGAACAGTCCGCCGTACATCATCCGCTCGCTGCCATGGAAGAGGTCGATGAGTTTTCCGTCATTCATCTGCGGCATGAAATTGAACATCAGGTAGGCCACGGTGTTGTTGACCCAGTGGAACAGAACTCCCGGGAGAATGCTGCCCGTGCGGTAATACATCCAGCCCAGCAGCAGACCGACCAGAAAGGCGTGTGTGCCCTGTGCCAGGTTCTGGTGGATGGCGCCGAAGACGAGGGCGGAGAACACGATGGCTGCCCAGTGGGCTCTGCTGCCAAAGATGTCCAGCAGCGTGCGCAGCACTGCTCCGCGGAACACGACCTCCTCGGCTATCGGAGCCATGATGCCCAGGGCGAGATAGCCCCAGGAGGTTCTCATGATGCTTTCGAACAGCTGCTGTGTCTGCGAGGGGAGGGTCAGATTGATTTTCTCTGCCATGAACTCCATCGGGAGTATCGAGCCTGCCGCCAGCAGGAATGCCCAGAAAAGGACACCCCAGGGGCGCGACCTGAGGTAGGTGCGCGACACCAGTGCCCAGCCGGCACGGGTGAAGAGGGCGAAGGTGAGCAGGCTGCTGATGACTGTGGTGACGGCAACGGCCGTTCCGCTGCTGCCCCCGTTCATGGAGGTACGGAACGGTATGCCCTGGACAATGGCAATGCATCCTGCCGACAGGTACTGTGACAGGAACTGCAGCAGTACGAAGACTGCAACGAACAGGATGATGTACAGGACGTTTGTCCACGTGTCTTTATGCTTCATGTTTCTCTCTTTTCCTTAATGATGATCACTTTGTTCTTCTGCGGGCTGCCTACAGTCGGACTTCCATCTGCTGCTGCCCGATCTGTCCGGCATCGAACAGGTGGTTGATAGCTTCCCGGTCCTGTTCCAGCTGGTGTGCCAGGGCTTCCAGCGACCCGAACCTCCGCTCGTCTCGGATTTTGGCAATGAAGCTGACAGCCAGCGGCTTGTCGTAGAGGTCGCCGTCGAAGCGGAAGATGTTCACCTCCATCGACATCGCCTTGCCATTGAATGTGGGACGCGTGCCGATGTTCATCATGCCCCGCCTCCACTCTGAGGAATCCTTCTGCCGTACGTCCACGGCATAGACGCCTGCTGCCGGGATGAGCTGGCGGCAGGCTGCCATGTCGAGGTTGGCGGTAGGAAATCCCAGCCGGTGCCCGTTCCCGTAACCGCGTACGATGGTGCTCTCTATCGCATAGGCATAGCCCAGCAGTCGGTTGGCTGAAGCGATGTCGCCCCGGCGTATGCGGTCTCTGATGACCGACGAGCTGACCTTCTCTCCCCCCGGGAGGAAAGCATCGGCACGGACAACCCCGATGCCCAGTGCCTGTCCATAGCGCACGTAGTCGTCGAAACCCTCTGCACGGTCGTGTCCGAAGCGGTTGTCGTAGCCGATCAGGAGCTTCCGCACGTTCAGCTGCCGGCGGAGCACCTCGTCCATGAACCGGCGTGCCGGGAGGGCGGCCAGCGACCTGTCGAAATGCAGTACGAGGGTGTTGTCGACCTGTGTTTCCGAAAGCAGCTGCAGTTTCCTGTCGAGCGTCGTCAGCAGCTCCGGCTGATAGTCAGCCTGCAATACCTGTCGTGGATGGCGGTCGAAGGTGATTACGGCCGACGCCATTCCCGACCGCCGTGCCTCGTCGACGACACGTCCGATCAGGAACCGGTGTCCCCGGTGTACCCCGTCGAAGAATCCGATGGTAGCCGCCAATGCCGGCAGCTCCGGCTTCTCACCCTCTTTGATGTATATGATGTTCAATTCCGGTTGTCTGTAAATCTGTTTTCTGTTCCCGTCTGTTCCTGTATGCTGTCCATCCGTGCCGGAGGCATATCATATACGCCCTTGATCCGGACATACCTGATAGTACGCTTCTGCAGGCCCGTCCGGAAGAAGCGTCATAGGATGCCGTTACTGTCTCCAGTCGGCCGGGAAGTTTGCTGCAAAGGTACTCCAAATCGGCGTAAAAGCCCTCCTGTCCCGCTCAAAATGTGTTAAAACCTTAAAAATCCTTACCTTCCTTTCCCCTGTTTCCATTTTATTGATTACCTTTGCAGCCGAATTAATATAATCCCGGACTTGTAGCTCAGTTGGTTAGAGCAACAGACTCATAATCTGGAGGTCCCTGGTTCAAGCCCAGGCTGGTCCACAACTGAAAATTAAGGAGTTACAGCAATGCAACTCCTTTTTATTTGTCTTGTCGTGAACTTTAGGTGACCTTTCTGAGGAAAAACTTTGAATCTGTAATGTTGCAGAATTACATTAAATCATATAGAACAACTATATAATGATACAAAGGAAATATAAGGTTCTCCAAAGGCATTTGAAGAAAACTCACATAAAGAAAGGCATTTCTCAAGGAAGTAGCTCAACTTATCCAAGATTTTTTGTACATTTGCGAGGAACATTCGTTTAATATATGTCCGAGCTTATAGATATACTCGAAAACAAATTACTACAAGATGAACCAGGACTGCTTGAAGTGCTCCTCTCCGACCATACCACCCGAAGAAATATCTTTTGGGCTACTGACAGTTATGTCAACTACGACCAAGGCTATGAATGGCATGACAATATAACAGTGGAAGCCATAACGGGAAGGCATGGGAATACCATCATGCCGCGTGCCCTAAAGAGCCGCAATGAACAGTTGCGCCGCTCCCGCCAGATGGCAGAAGTATTCACACCGTCGTGGGTCGTCAAAAAGATGAACGATGTCATCGACAAGGAATGGACTGGTCTTCATGAGGAACAGAATGAAGACCAGAACGCATGGCAGGGCTATGTACTTGCCACCCGATTGGAGATAACCTGTGGCGAAGCTCCGTTCCTCACCTCTCGTTATGATACTGTTTCGGGCGATCCCATCCCAATCAAGGAACGAATAGGCGTGATCGACCGAAAGCTACGCAAGGTGAATGACAACTGCCCGGATGGAGAGTGGGCACGTTGGGCACTATTGGCATTGGGCAGTGTGTATGGCTATGAGTGGCAAGGCGACAATCTGTTGCTGGCGCGCGAAGCCTTGCTTGCAACTTTTGACGAGTATCATGAGCAGCGATTTGGCACAAAGGCTGATAAAGCTATTCTGCTCAAGGCCGCTGAGATAATTTCATGGAACGTCTGGCAAATGGATGGTTTGAAAGCTGTTGTTCCGTATTCCTGCCATGATGACTGCCATACGGAGAGCGACCTCTTCGGAGAGCAGACCACAACCGTTACCTCGTGCCCCGGCTGCGACAAAGACGACCTGTTGCTTCATAATGGTTTGCGTTGCCGGCTTCGCCGCTGGCTTCCATCTGACTGCGACATGCCCGGCCACTTCGACTGCCTTTACACAGACTTTATTACCAAGAAACATAAAACCCACCATAAAACAAAATGGCCTATGAAATTCGATTTCGTTATTGGAAACCCACCGTATCAAGAGGAAAAAGGAGATAACGGACGGCAACCACCCATCTATGACAAGTTTATGGATGGGACTTATCAAGTTTCAGATAAAGTACTCCTTATATCGCCCGCCCGCTTCCTCTTTAATGCAGGACAAACACCGAAGGAATGGAATAAGAAGATGCTAAGCGACCCTCACCTGAAAGTATTGATGTATGAACAGGATAGCAGCAAAGTGTTTCCCAATACAGACATCAAAGGCGGTGTTGCGGTTACCTATCGAAATCAAAACGAGAGTTATGGTGCTATAGGCGTATTCACACCTATACCAGAACTGAATAGCATCTTGCACAAAGTAAAAGAAAAGTTAGATAAGTCGTTGGCTGAGATTATTTATGCACCAACCAAGTTTGACTTAGACCATCTTTACGAGAGGCACCCGGAGTTTAAGCTTTTAATCAAGGCTGGTGGAAAGGACAAATTACTCCGCACCAACATCTTTGAACGGCTGTCCGTGTTCCACGAAAACAAGACAAGCAAGGATGACTTTGCCATCCTCGGCCTAATTGGAGGTAAAAGAAGCTGGAGGTTCATAGACAAATACTACCTGGATGACGGCAGCGGGCAGATAAACACATGGAAAGTACTTTTGCCAGAGTCAAATGGGTCTGGGGCTATTGGCGAGGTATTATCTACGCCGTTAATCGGCAAGCCGTTAATCGGCTATACACAAACCTTCATAGGAATAGGTGCGTTTGAAAACGAAGCAGAAGCCCTAGCTCTCTATAAATATATCGTTGGAAAATTCTCTCGCACTATGCTTGGTGTATTAAAGATAACACAGCATAATCCCATATCTACCTGAAAGTACGTTCCCCTCCAAGACTTCACTTCATCCTCAGACATTGATTGGAGCAAGAGCGTGCATGAGATAGACTTGCAGCTCTATGACAAATACGGGCTGACCATCGAGGAGCGCAACTTTATTGAAACTCATGTAAAGGAGATGGACTAATGAAAACACCGAATATACAAACCACCCGTGTGGCTCTACCACAGATTTATGCCTACACCACGCCAGAGATAGCCCGCCATAATGGCTGGGTAAAAATAGGCTATACGGAACAAAAAGATGTGGAAGTCCGTATTAAGCAGCAATGCCACACGGCGAATATTGCCTGGGTATTGGAATGGTATGGTAATGCGGTGTATGAAGGCTCCAACGAGAGTTTTCTGGACAAGTCCTTCCATGCTTATCTGAACAAGCTAGGATATGAACAGGAGCCCAAGACGGAATGGTTCCGGATAGGTACTGATGAATCACGCCATCACTTTTATGACTTCCGTGCAAATCATGGTGTGATAAAAGGCAAGGTCACTCAGCGGTATCAGTTAAGAGACGACAGTCAAGGGGAAGCGGTGCGCAAGACGATAGACAGTTTTACCAACCGGCCCGAAACTGAATACCTTTGGAATGCTAAGCCCCGATTTGGCAAGACGCTGGCGGTCTATGACCTGTGCCTGCGCATGAAATTCAAGAATGTGCTCGTCGTTACCAATCGTCCTGCCATTGCCGATTCATGGTATTCAGACTACTTGAAGTTCGTGGGGCAGGAACGCTATCTTTTCGTCAGCCGTGTGTCTGCCCTCCTTGAAAGCAAGGACACGCCTTGTCTCACGCGCCAGCAATATTTGGAATATATCAAGCAGCCAGACAGGGTGAAGAACTGTATAGAGTTCGTGAGTCTGCAAGACCTGAAAGGCTCTATCTATTTCGGAGGAAGCCACGACAAACTGGGAGAAGTAGCCCAACTCAACTGGGACTTGCTGGTCATCGACGAAGCCCATGAAGGGGTAGATACCTATAAAACAGATGTCGCTTTCGACCAAATCAGGCGCAAGCATACCCTTCACCTCAGCGGTACACCATTCAAGGCATTGGCCAACGAGAAGTTTCCACAGGATGCCATTTTCAACTGGACCTATGCCGACGAGTGCAAGGCAAAGGCATCGTGGGACGAAAGCCGGGGCACCAACCCCTATGCCGAGATGCCACGGCTCAATATGTACACCTATCGCATGAGCGATATTGTTACGGAGAAAGTACGCAAAGGCGTGGAGATAGACGGCGACACGGAGGCCTACGCTTTTGATCTGAACGAGTTTTTCAGAGTGGATCGCGGACGTTTCGTGCATGACGAAGCGGTAGATAAGTGGATTGACGCATTGAGCTGTCAGCAGCGCTATCCCTTCTCAACTCCAGAATTACGCAAAGAATTACGTCATACTTTCTGGTTGCTTAATCGGGTGGACTCTGCCAAGAAACTGGCAGAAAAGTTGAGAGATACCAAACGGCATCCCGAATTTGCCGATATTGAGATTGTTGTCGCTGCTGGAGACGGAAAGACTGACAATGACGAAATCATAGAGGACGACAGTTCACTCAACCGTGTGCGCAAAGCCATTGCCGAGCATCCCCAGGGTACGATAACTCTCTCGGTGGGTCAGCTCACAACGGGTGTAACCATTCCTGAATGGACAGCGGTATTAATACTAAGCAATATGAAGAGCCCTGCACAATATATGCAGGCCGCTTTCCGGGCACAAACTCCTTATCTGTATATAGACGCCAATGGGGTGTATCATCGTAAAGAGAACGCTTATATCTTCGACTTTGACCCAGCTCGCACCCTTACCAACTATGAGGAAATGGCGAATGGCCTTTCTGCCGACACTGCCTCGGGTAATGGCGACAGTGACACGCGCAAGCGACACATCCGCGAGTTGCTGAATTTCTTCCCTGTGATTGGTGAAGATGAAGACGGGGAAATGATACCGCTCGACGCCGAGCAAGTGATGCTCATCCCACGAAAGATACGCTCCAAGGAAGTGGTGCGCAGTGGCTTTATGAGTAATTTCCTCTTCGCCAACATTTCCAGTATTTATGGTTGCTCTTCAGGCATTATTGACATCATCAACCAATTTGACCCCGTAAGAGCACCTAAAAACAACGAGGTGAACGCTAATGAGGTGGAGGAACTTTCGCATGATATAGACGAGGATGGAAATGCACAACCCGACCCAATGAAAGTTACGGCACTGAAAGAGGACCTGTTTGGTGATAAAATCTATGGTGAATCTAAAGGGGTGCTGGATGGTTTTATAGCAGAAAGCATACAAAAATACAGTCAGGCGAAAGAGCGTCAAGGGAAGAGTGCTGAGGAACAAATGATAGATAATGTAAGCACTCACCTTACAACTATTTTATTCTCTGCTGCTGGTAAAGGAGCAGAAGAGACACACGAGGACAAACTGACGAAACGCAATCAAGGTGTGGCATCCGTTCGCATCAAGAAAGCGATAAATGAGCAAATAGGCATTCACTGCCATCAGGCATCCATCGACAAAAAGAAAATAGAACATCAGTGTGAATTGGATTGTCAAGGCAAAACTACCCAACAGCAAAAAGATATAAGAATTGAGGCTGAGGCAAAGAAGAAAGCCATTGACGAAAACCTGACCAAGACCATCCAAGAAAAGACAGAGGACTTATTGGATAAGGGGGCAGAAATTATCGCTGACACTTACGAGCAGCAGCGTATTGATAAAAAGAAAGGCAATACGGACGAGTTGATTCGTGATCATTTGCGTGGTTTCTCGCGTACCATCCCTTCGTTCCTTATGGGCTACGGAAACGAAGAAACGACATTGCAGAACTTCGACAGCAACGTACCTGATGAGGTGTTCTTAGAAGTAACAAGTGTAACCAAGAAACAATTTCACCTGCTGCGTGACGGAGGCGACTACATAAATGAAGAGACGGGACAAACAGAATATAGTCCAGGGCATTTCTTCGACGAGGTGGTGTTCGATGATTCCGTGCGCGAGTTTATGGCTTTGCGCAAGCGTCTGGCCAACTATTTTGACCCAAAGGTGGAGGAGGACATCTTCAACTATATTCCTCCACAGAAAACTAATCAGATATTCACGCCTAAAGCGGTTGTGGTCAAGATGGTGAATCTGTTGGAACAGGAAAATCCTGGTTGCTTTGACGATCCTGAAAAGACCTTTGCCGACCTCTATATGAAGTCAGGGCAGTATATCACGGAGATTGTAAAGCGCCTCTATAATAGCAAAGGACTCAAAGATGCCTATCCTGACAACGAGGAGAGATTACGCCACATCTTCAAAAAACAAATATACGGATTGGCTCCAACGGAGTGCATCTATCGCATCGCCCTGCGCTATATCCTTGGCTTTGACGGCACTCTTCACATTCAGGAATCAGAGCATCATCTGAGACAGGCAGACAGCCTGCCAGCGGCAAAGAGTGGGATGATGGAGGATCTTTTGGATAAGGTGTTCGAAATATAGAAAATAAACTAAATGTCAAATTTTACCTTGAAGCTAAATTCAATAATAATACTAACATGGCAAATAAAATGTGGAAAGATTGTGAAGCAGAACTGGATCTCCTGAATTTCAGCTACATATCTGAACAAGTAGCTGAGATAGCCGAAGATGATAATCTTAGTCCTGCCACAATAGGTATATATGGTGATTGGGGAAGTGGTAAATCAACGCTAATGAAACTTACCAAGAAATTACTAGATTCAGATCAAAATACACTCACTGTAGAATTTAACGGTTGGTTATTTGAAGGCTACGAAGATGCCAAGACAGCCCTGTGCGGTACAATCCTTGATGCAATGCATAACGACAAGAAAAAGAATCTTTTTGTTAAGGGCAAGGATAAAATAGCTGAATTACTTAAACAGGTTGATAAAGGGAAATTGTTAAGCAAGGGCATAAAGTACGGATTGGACTTCTTGCTTACAGGAGGCGTCGGAACTATCACCGAATTAACGCTTACAGGATTAATTAGCTCAATAAAGCAAAAGGCTGGTGATGTTTCAGAGGGTGAAATAAAGAAACTAATAGACACTCTAAATACTGAAGATACCAAGCGCACCGAAATCAAGAATTTCAGGAAGACATTTAAAGAAATATTTGATGACTGCAAGAATGAACGTCTTGTTGTTTTCATAGATGAGCTAGATCGTTGTACGCCTGATACAATTCTTGATATTTTTGAAGCAATCAGATTATTTCTCTATGTCCCAGGAGCAACCTTTATCATCGGTGCAGATGAACGTCTTGTTAGCTATGCTGTTAAAACCAAGTATCGTGACATTCCTGGGCATGATATAGATATAAGTAAGGAATATCTAGAAAAATTGGTTCAATACCCAGTTAAGATACCTCAGCTAAATGAGCAGGAGGTTAAGCAGTACATCACATGTCTCCTTCTTCAAATAGAAGATGTTGATTTCAAAACAATAGCTCAAGCAATTTCTGACATGGGGATAAATGATGAATTTTCTATTGAATCCGTAAAGGCTGCATTAGGCAAAGAACCCTCAGAAAAGATAAAAGAAGCTTTTGATTTGTCTAATCAAATTTATTCCTCTCTGGCTGCTCTTATGAAAGGTAATCCTCGCCATTGTAAACGCTTTCTCAACACCTTGATGATGCGTATTTCGTTAGCCGAAAAAAGACAAATTACACTCCAAAAGAAAGTATTAGCTAAACTTATGCTTGCCGAGTACTATAAACCTACTTTTATAGAAGTACTAATGAACCCAGAAAGTAAAGGTGAATTGAAACAATTGGAGAATGGAGATAACGAAGGCGCATACACTATATTAAAGGACTGGGTAAATGATGAGTGGATACAGAAATGGGTAAAAGGCGAACCATTACTGAGCTCAATTAGCAATCTTTCTGACTATTTTTATTTTTCCCGTGAAAGTAGAAAAATATATTCTTCAAATGCAGAAATACTTAGCACTCAGGCTAAAATTTTATTGCAGAGTCTTCTAGATTCCTCAGAAGCGGCAAGAAATAAAGCTATTGAAGTTGCTAGTCAATTGGCTCCATCGGAACAAATTTTGTTATCCAAGGCTATGTTTGAGGAATTAATAAAGGAAGAAATTATTGATGGCAAGAAATTTAAATCTTATCTTGAACTTGCAAAGAACCAAAATCAACAAAAGGAGGCCGTTGCCAAAATCATGTCGCTCCCAAATAGAAGGATTACAGCTGGCTTAGTGGGTCAAATGACAGCCTTTGTAAATACACTTGATATTGATACGAAAGAAATACTTAAGACTTATCTTTTGACAAATAACAAACTTAAAACTTCTGTTAGTATAATATTTAAATAAATAGTATATGGGAACATCTAACTTATATAAAGGTCCAAAGGGATCATCTCTTCTTCCAGTTGACTATACAGGAGATTCAAACGAGCGGCCAATAGAAGACACCCCTGTTGAAAAAGAACAATCTGAGACAGGTGAAAAAGAAAAAGAGGATAATCCTGAACAAGAAGAATCCCAAAAAGAAAGTGCAACACGTGTAAGTTGGACACAGGCAAAACGGACATTCTCGAATGAGATTGGAAACAGGAGTCCTAATGTGAGATTGATAGCTAAAAACTATACCAAAGCATCTGGTGGCTATAAACATGCAGCCAGAACTTCCACGTCTTCTAAGCGAATAGCTAGAGGTATTATTACTTTATTCTCTGGTAGTCCAAGTAATATTCGTCGTCATATAGAACAAAGTGGAATAATCTTTGAAGGACGTAGTGCTCAGGACATCTTCAATGATATCTATACTTATCTTTCCACAGGCTCTGCTTCACGAGAAGATGCCATTGCAGACAGAGCTTTATCACAGACATTCTCAGAATTATTTGAGAGCGATTTGATGAATTATCAAAGCCTAGAGATGTTTACCCCAGAGCTACTTGAGTTTATGGTTTCACACTTTGTTACTAACTCTATTTTTTACAGGCTCCTAAATGAAGTTGCTTTTGGAGAATTGACAGGTGATAAGAGTACTGCTGATATAACAACTATAGAAAGTGATTTGAAAACATTCATAGATGGAGTTGTTAGTGGTAGGCTGACAGAACATCTTCATGAAGGGGTAACTCAGCATGAGATTAGTAGATTTGTAGATGATTTATACGAGGATTGTTATAAAGTAATGGAGGAACTTGCCAAATGAAAAAAGTTTTTGTATGTCATTTAAATGATAATGATACATTTCAAGTAGCTGGTGCGGAACAAATTCCACTGCATACCAAGGAGAAATGCTCGTATACGCTATGGACAAATCGCAAACGACACCTTAACATGATTCCAAATTTCTTTGCTTTAGAGGCAGTAGATTTATTATACATCTCTCTAATGGTGTTCTCTGCTGATAGAAAAATTTTACGTCACACTCAACCAGATGCTTGGACACGGAGTTTCTCTATTTATATGCCTGTACTTTGTTTTGAAAAGTGGAATGCTAATAAGCAGCTTCTAGAATCTATGTTACACTTCTTAACGGGTGATTACTGGCAATTCAATTTCCGCGAGAGGCAACTAAATGAATATGAAACTTTTAGAAGCAATCTCATAGGTAAAAGTAAACAAACACTTGCTGCATCTGATTTTTGCATGTTATCTGGAGGACTTGATTCATTCATAGGTGCAACAGATCTTTTGACAAAAGGCGCAAAACCTATTTTTGTTGGCAATTATAACGGAGGTAAAGGAGTAAGCGTATATCAAAATAAAGTTATAAACTTGCTAAGTGAGCATTTTGGTTATGATGCAAATAGATTCTTTCAGTTTTATGCATCTCCAAAGAAAGGAGAAGAAGATACAACGCGCTCTCGTTCATTGATGTTCTTTTCACATGCCATATTATTAGCTTCAGGAATGGGTAATCCTGTTACTTTATATGTGCCAGAAAATGGTGTAATTTCCATGAATATACCATTGACTATTCATAGATCAGGAAGCTTGAGTACACGTACAACACATCCATATTTTATGGGGATGTTGCAGCAACTCCTAAATAATCTTGAGCTACCAATAACAATAATAAATCCTTACCAATTTAAGACTAAAGGTGAAATGGTAAGAGATTGCCTTGACAGAGTCTTTTTAGAGAATAATATTCAATGGACTATGTCTTGCTCACATCCTGACTTAGGAAGATATTCGGGGGAAACTGAGCCTTCGCATTGTGGATGTTGTCTGCCTTGTACGATTCGCCGTGCAGCCATAAAGTTCGCTGGAATAAATGATCTTTCTACTTATAGAGATGTAAACTATAGCTCGCCTGAACATAGGATAATTTTGAAATCCTACCGATTAGGATTAAAGTATTATCATGAGCATCAAATTAGCCCATTGATGGCTATTCAACTTTCTGGTCGGATTACGGAACGCCATCAGGATTTTGCGGACCTTTATGTAAGAGGAATGGAAGAGTTAGCTAATTTTATTGATACACTGTGATGGAATATTTATATGATACCCATTTTCACCTTGACTTGCAAAAAGATAGATTTGCAGCTATTCGAGAAATAGAACAACAGCAAATCTATACTATAGCCGTTACTAATTTACCAGACCTATATAGAAAGGAGTCTGTAGAACTTAGGAGTAAGTATATCAGATTTGCTCTTGGATTTCATCCTGAATTAATACATCTATACAAAAAACAAATTCCTATGATGTGGAATTTGTTACCTTATGCACGTTATATAGGTGAAATTGGTTTAGACTTTGTTGATACAACATATAAGGAAGATCAAATAGCCTTTTTTAGCGAATTGATAGAAAGATGCCGTTATGATGAGGACAAAATCCTAACTATTCATTCACGCCGTGCAGTTCGCCAAGTTTTACAAATTATAGGGAAAGATTTTAGATTCAAACCTATCCTTCATTGGTTTACAGGAAGTAAAGGAGAGTTATTTGATGCTATTGAAGCTGGATTTTATATATCTGTTAATCTTTCTATGATGGAATCAAGAAAGTTTCTAACATTATTGCCGTTAATACCTAAAGACAGATTGCTACTTGAAACAGATAGCCCGTTTACTCGAAATTGGGATACTCATTCAGGAACACTAAAAAAGACGACACACTTGATAGTGGAATATCAGGAAGATATTAACCTCTGGGATAATTTTAAGACGATATTAGTATAAATGAGTATTCAAGGTAGCAGAGATATGATAATGACTGTTTCATTTAACAAAAGTACCTTTCTATCTCTTGCAAAGGAATAGAAAGGTATTTTTTTACCTTCGAAACCTTGTCCTATTCTTTACCTCCTCTTGCTGCTTTTGTTTTTGCCTCTCCTTGTACCAATCAAAATTATCAACCACATTCTCGATTTCCGCCTTTCCCTTCTGATGCTCGAACAAGCTAAGAAAGGGACGGGTGAGGAGGACCAAAATAGTGGCACCATTACGCCTGTCGCTTGACTCTTTAGAAAGATATTCGTTGATGGCTGTAGCCTGAGGGGAGGTAAAGTGCTGTAATTTAGTGTCATGAGCAAAGTCTATAACGGCATTGATGGCATTTTGACAAATAATCGTGAAACCTCTTAGAAATTCTGTTAGCCCAGCCTTCATTGTAGCGATGATTTTATCACGTAGTTGTAACTTTTGCTTGAGGTTCTCTTCCCGATTTTTCAATTCGGTAATCAAGCCTTTGTAGATACGCTCTTGCTTATTACATTCAGTAAGCCAGAAATCTGCACGTTTTTGCTCCTTGGTTATCTCCTCTTTATAGGTAATGGTTAAGGTTTCTACTTGCTGAGCAACCACTTGCGGAATTGCAGCGATTTGTTTTTTCATTATTTCATTTTCTGTTTCCAACTGGGCATACCTGCCCTTCCCTGCAATATGAGCCAGACCGGAAAGAATGGCACTGCCATTTTCTCGATTGGTTTTCACTTGCTTGTCGTGGATTTCCTTATCCAACTTGTCGCAGGCGAGGACTTTCTGCTCGTTCTCCTTTGCCAGTTTCTCTACTTGTTTCTTGCTTTCATCTAACTCGCGCTTTTGCTTGGCCACGATATAGTCGTTCCGTTCCAGGTGTTGCTTGCCAGTTTCCAACTTGGAAACGCCGCGCTCCATTTCCAAAGCTTCCGCAGCCATATCCTGAATGAGGCTGATGTCTTCATTGTCCAGTTTGTAGGACTTGCCCGTCTCATGGTTTATCCAGTCCCAGATGATGTGGGCATGATAATTGGGCTTCCACGTAGAAGTGTCATTTGGATCAAGATAATGCCCCTCGTCACGATGGAGGTGTATCTGTATGGCCGTAATGCCGAAACTCTGCCGGCAAAGGTCAGCAAAATGCTTCAGTTGTTCCATGGTGGTATCTGCCTTGCAGACCACGACACCCTCGCGCAAGGGAGTACAGCCGGCAATTTTGGTCACCTTGCCCGTTTTCTTGTTTACCCTTTCCCGTTCCTTGGTCTGCATGGCTCTGCCGGTCTTTTCCTTGACCATCCTGCCGATGGCATCGTAATACTGCTGCAAGGTCATGTCGCCTTGCTGCTCTGATGTCCACGACTGATTATCTGGTATCAGGTCTTTTCTTATATAGAGCTTTTCTGCATCGATGTGGTCGAGATACGCTTTTGTTCTTTGGTTATGTGCTTCACTTTGCCCGATGTTGCAGGGCTTGATGTGTACGGATGTCATTTGTGTCATAATCAACAAAGTTTAATGTGTTAGAGTTTTTTTCAAAAGGTTCTTAGGAAAATGCCCTAAGCGGAGAGTCCAGAGAGAGGGTCACGCTCTGGTCAGGGGTCTTGGGGGCAGATGCCCATGAGTGGTGAGTGCAGGGAGAGAGTCACTCCCTCCGGTTCCCCAAGGCTGGCCTTGGGTCCACAACTACGAAAGCGAAGCGTGTAGTTATAGTGGGCTATAACAAGGGCAAAGCCCTGTTCGTCCTCCCCAACACTTTCAGCGACTATGGACTTCCCCGATTCCTGATTTTATCAATAAGGTATTCGTTGATGTCATGCTGGATAAATCCATTATCGACCTTGAACCGACCTTTGAACTTCTCTGTCCAATAATCATAGTTCATATCATCAGGGAAAAGTACCACTCTCTTGCCTTCCAATTTTGCCATCATGTCATCGGTGAGGTTGCGGCCTTCCCCGACTGCCAGCCAGTCAATGGAGGGCTCGGCAAGCGTACCGAGCAGGGCAGTCTTTTCCTCTTGCACGATGGCGACAGGTTTGTTTGAAAGTAGATGCTCGCCAAAGAATACTTCATCATCTGTGTAATAGTCGAAGCAATACCAGCTATAAAGATGTTCCACTAAGGATTCTCTACGCAAAGCGACACCACTGTCCGTATCAAAGTACAGTACGCTTCCACCAACAACCTTGTCATTCCGGCTAATTCTGGGTAGCACCGTTCCGTGGTGCCCGTTCACCAGCTTAGTAACAGCACCAAGATGAAACCGCATGATAAGGTAGTCAATAGCTGACAACATCTTGGGATTATAATCCACGGCCTTATCCAGATAATCCGTAAGGGAGGAATAATGGCATCCTATACCCAGTTTAGGAATGTCTATCAATATCCGATCATTGGGCGCAGCCTTGGCCGCCGATATTCTCTTCAAATCCTGATTTTCCATATTTTCCATGTGTTTTATGCAGTTTATGCACTTATGCATATTGCATAAAGTGAATAAAGTGCATAAATCAGCTGTTCAGAAGCCTTGATACCTTACTCTGGGTGATACCGCATTCCCTGGCTATGTCCTGCTGCTTCATGCCCTGTGAGGACAAATCCTTGACTTTCGCTTTCAGTTCCTCACGTCCGCTGGCACTTGCCGTTTCCAGATGGACGGCTTCCGTGTCATAGCCTCGGAAAGTAAAGCACAGATTGCCCTCGCCGTTCTTGGTCCGCTCGTATAAAGCCACATTATCCGCATCGAGTACCACTTCACCATTGCGCCACTTGCACTGCTTCACATAGACCATAGACTTGTCACGGCTTGACTGCCCCAGTCCCACGGCATCGTCTATGAGCTGATTGAGTTTGGCGGAACCCTGTATGGCCGACAGGGAAAGAGGCACGGAGCCGGAGAACATCTTGGGCACATGGTTGAGGATGACCAGCGTCCAGTTATATTTCCGTTTCAAAGCATTTAAAGAAGCCATGAGCGAGCCGGCGTCGGAGCTTTTGTCGAGCGACTGGCTGAGGGCGGTGATGTTGTCGATGAACACCACCTCCGCCATATTCGTCACGGCTGCCGCCTCAATCCCCTTCAGCACATCGCCAACTGGAGCTTCCATGTCCATCTCCGCACGGAAGAAGGTAGGAGGGAAATTCGGAGACTCGTAGCGGAGGGCCAGCTGGCGCAGTGTCATCTCGAAGTCAGTGTACAGCACCCGCTTCCCCTTTGCCGCAATATCCCTTGCCACCTGCATGGCGAAGATGGTCTTGCCGATGCCCGACTGTCCGAAGATGATGCAAAGGTCACCTTCGAGGACAATATTGGGATATAGGACGACGACAGGAGGAAGCGACTTGCCCCTCCTTACGCAGTCATTCATGGAAGACACATGGAAACCACCTGCGTCAACGGCTCCCTGTTCCTGCAATTCATGAAAGGAAGACAGGATGTAGTCCGTTTCAGGCGGTTTGGGAATCGTCTTGATCTGTTCATCCATAGCGTTGCTCTATTGATTGCTCGTATTGGCTGGGAGCCCATTGGAAATCAAGGCGTCCACTTCCTGCTTGGAATACAGGTTGCGCCTGCCAATCTTATGCACATGTATCTCCCCACGCTTCTCCATCCGCCAGAGTGTGGTATAGGTGATATGCAGGCGTGTGCACAGCTCGTCGCGGGTTAAATACTCGGTGGATTCTACCAGAGCTGTTTCTTTCAGCAGATTCTTGCACACCATTGTCTCTAATACTTCTGCAATGACCTCCTTGAGGTCTTCCTTTTGCAGCATAATGAAATTACCTTTCATAACATGAAATTAAAAATTATGCTGCAAATATCACAAGTGGAAAAGTGGCTACAAGTGGCACTTAAAGAAAAATATAATCTTTGGCAGTTTTGTTAGAAAACCACTGATATACAACCATTTGAACGAAATAAATTTATTCTATGCTTTTGTCAATGGCAAATAGGTGGGGATAGGTGGGCGTAAATTAGATGGGTACATGGTATCGTATGAAATGTGCAAATGGCGTATTTCCAAAGTGGAGATACGCCATTTATGTATGTGATGGATTTAGGAAATCGTTATGAACGACTATATTTGCTAAAAATATGATTGATCTGTCCCATCTTTTTACGGTACTCTTCTGTCACGCTATCGCTCCCATTGTGTTTCTTGTTAATATTCTCAACTTTATAGTTACATTCATAGGCTATATCTTTGAGCCAATCGACACGTATATTCTCGGGCAACAAGAGAGATAAATCATGAAGAATTTTATACATGAGCATTCTTTTCTGTGAGCATTCTGAGAGGTAATCTATATGCGATCTGCGGGTAATAATGCTTTTGAATTCTTCTAGTGTGGTTATGTTTTTGAATATTTTTCCGTTAAAACTCTCATAAAGTTCTTCCATCAAGTCATCAGGGAAATGATAATCATTTTCTACCTTAGATACAATTGGTGAGAAATTGTTCGTATTATCTTTAGATTGGCCGTCCTGCCCATTTGCCATTTGTCCACTACAGCTTTCTTTCTCGGCCACATAAAACAATGTGCCCTCATGCCGACCAAAGTTAATTGTGTATTTGCGGAACATATCAAAGTTCCATTCGCCACGATTGACATTATCAGATGATTTTAATTTTTCTGCTAATTGCACAAAGTCCGTATGCTCATAGAGATGATCCAGATCGTATCTCCGGCAGTAATTGTATGCCAAAGTAAAGCCATTCACATACCAGCGACTTATTTGCGAACTTTGCAAATCGCCTTCTCTACTATCCGTGAAGGCAGAATATTTCTCAAAAATGCGTTGTAGTTGGGCCTGTGTATCAAAAGTAATCATAGCCTGTCTTGGTGACTTATCCCATTGGGCGATAAAAAGTGAATATCCATCAACAGCCTTTGAACTGAAGTTCTGGTAATCACCCTTAAAGAAAGGGGTAATCTTTTCTTGAAAGAAATCGTGCAATGTCATACGCTAAATGATTATTTGGCTTTATAGGTTCGGTTCTTATTACTTCCACAGGCTTCTATTAGTCCTTGTTCCACTAAGGAACTGAGGTAATAACGGGATTGTGAAGACTTCAATCCAAATGCTTGCATTATATCAGAAGTCTTGACTACTCCATTCCTTGCAATATAATCTAATATCACTTGCATTTTATCGCCGTTTTCTGCATTTGTCGCCGTTTGGTTATCTTTTTTATTACCAGAATTGTTATTTATCGCCGATTTATCGCCAGTCTCTGGATTTATCGCCGATATGTCCGTTGTTTTGTCGCCAGTATCTTCAGTAACAGTATCTTTACCGGAAGCCTTCTCAAACAACACCTCCGAAAGGTTTTTGCAATGTAATCTCAAAATAGTTCGGTCAGGGTTGTGCGTGTCTTCCCATGTTGGCTGCTCACCATATGACGATTTCCAGCCATCAATGATGGTTGGGATGCCACTACCAGCGCGCTCTCCAAGGTCTATTAGTGCGAACATCTTAAAGAGAATCGCGTTGCGTGGATCGGAAACTCCACCACTCATGGCCTCCTTCACACCAATTCGGAAATCCCCTGGGTTCTCGAAGGTGTAACCATCAAGATATTTCTTGATGACTACTCCACGTCTGCCATAATAATCGGCATTAACCAATGTATTCAATAATGCTTCGCGTACGGCCTTATGAAGCGGAGTGTCGTCCACTCGCATCATTCCCTCCAATTTGAATGGACGAGGGAGATCATGGCTTAACTTATTAGCAACGGCAAAGAAAAAATCAAATACATTGCCACTCCAGTCACCCGATGAGGAAACCAGCCTATCTACCCAACGGATACTCGGATCTCGATGGTCTTGATAGTCAAGGAAGTATTGAGGGTATTCCGAAAGAATCTCATATTCATATCCAAACATCAATAAGCCTGCCGTAGTGGGATAAAATTTACTTTCCTCCGCATCGTAACCAATAGCTCCAATTTTCCCAAGGAACTCTTCGTCACCCAGTTTTGACCAAACGTGATTGATATGAGAAATGTTGAAAATATTGCGATAACTATGCACTGTGTCCATGCAGAACACTTTCATATCGCGATGTTTGAGTAATTTGCGGTCTTGGGTCAGTTGATAAGCATCCCGATACATAGCTGACACTTCCTCGTGAGAACAATGGTAATCGCCTTCACCATTGCGTCGGTATGAACCAGACATTGGGTCTTGACCGACATAGACAGGACGAAGATATCTGTCGGCACGAGGCACACGAATAAAGATTACTTTCTCACCTTCGTAATCCTCTACCGTAACATCCTTTTCAACTAAAAGATTGACATTGACTTTCTGGCGGTTGTTTACCATATTCCAAAAATCCTTCAGCATCTGGTCTGCATTCTGTACCCCCGACACTTCAAAAGAACCATCTTTCTTTTCGTCAACACCAAGCAGTATGATACCACCATCTGTATTTGCAAAAGAAGAATATGTCTCCCACATAGAGTTAGGTATGCCTCCTTTTGCCTTCTTTGCTTCCAGTCGGTTTCCCTCCCTGTATGAGCTGATTTCTTGCATGTTATAAAGGTTCTCTTCCATCTTCATTCTTGTTAATGACTACAAATATATAGATTATTTATAACTTAAACAAATCTTATTTGTTTCTGTTTAGAATAAACTTATTTACAACGAAGCTAATAATTGCTTGCGCTCTTCATCGGTCATCTTCTTGAGTAGAGCGATAAGAGCCTCTTTGCCATCTTGCGTTTTGTCATTCAGTAAATACCAATTATATTGCAGCATTCTCTCCAAGGGATAGGCCCCTATATAATTGGAAGTTATATCTCCATTGCCACTGTGCCCCATGCTGTCGCTAATATATTTATATGGCACTGTTCCCGAGTTATTCAGATTAGTGGCAAAACTATGTCGAGCCCAGGTAGATGAAGGTCTTTGTTCTATGCCAAGCAGCTCTACCACCTTCACCATATGCTCACGAATATAGCGATTATATCGTTGGATTACCCATACTTCTTGTTC
>ERZ772960.243-NODE-243-length-52699-cov-13.814737_pt1 | contig 52699 bp, 40 predicted proteins | sample MGYA00580678_ERZ772960 | MGnify/ENA primary metagenome ERZ772960 (study PRJEB29015, sample SAMEA2737930) | human oral metagenome | biome: human oral; feature: human-associated habitat; material: dental | place: China | collected 2059 ...
TTCTTGATCGGCAGCAAAGTCTCCAGTCAAGCCAACGTCGTACGCAGCATCCATGCGCGCGGCCACCAATTAGGCAATCATTCGTGGTCGCACCCAGAGTTACCAAAGCTGCCGGTTGACCAAATTGCCGGTGAAATTGACCGCACCAACGACGCCATTAAGCAAGCCGCCGGCGTCACACCGAGCATCTTGCGCCCACCGTATGGCGCAGTCAACGGCGCCATCCTGGAGCAGCTTCGCCTGCGTGGTATGGCGTCAATATTATGGTCGGTCGACACCCGCGACTGGGCTGACCGTAATAGCGAAATCGTCTGCTCGCGCGCCGTCGCCGGCGCCCACCCTGGAGCTATCATCTTGATGCACGACATTCACCAAACCTCAGTCGGTGCCGTACCGTGTATCCTTAGCGCGCTGAAACAGCAGGGGTATTCGTTTGTGACCGTGCAGGGACTACTCGGCAATATGGCGGCGGGGGTTGGGCATCCGTAGAATCCGAGCGTTAAACAGCAACGACGCCAGTAAATTGCGGCAGCTATTCTATCTTGTCTATCTCAAACACTTTGTATTTTGAAGCCGCGCCGCGCACCAATTTTACCTTTGACGGCGCCACGCTAAAATGTTTTGCCAGTAACTTCGCCGCCGCCGCGTTCGCCCGTCCTTCAATGGCTGGCGCCTTGGTGTAAATCGTCAGCACGCCATCGTCACCAACCACCACTTCTTCGCGGTGGCGGGAATTGGGTTTGAGGTGAGTGGAGATTTTCATAGGTAATAATCTTACTTTATCGCCCTAGAACGATATCACTTTTAATTCTCGGGGCAAAATCTCCTGTACTTCCACCGAACCTGCTACCAAATGATAACCATGCAGCTTTGACGGCAAGTCACGCTCGGCTGAACGCCAATTAACTGGGCGATTTTCATCGAAATAATTGAGCAGCTCCGCATTCAGAAAATGATCGCGCGGCAGATCCACTGAACCGTCCTGATTGACGACCAGCGCTATCGACAAACCCGATGTCACGCCATCTTCGTTTTTGGCATACGCCGCCGTCACCAGATGGACCACTGGCTCAAATTCTAACACTGACTGATCGCTAGCCTCCACCTGTGCCTGACCGCGACGCGCTAGCTGCTGATTGATTCTTGTTATTAATTCGTCAACGCTATCCTTGCCATCACCAACACGGCAGTAGTCGCAACCATCCGCCGCCTCGACATATTCCAATAGTAAATTCATATCGACGTCAGCATCCTTAACACCATGCCGTGACAGTTGTTCCACCATCTCATGCAGCGTGCCCAGCAAACTATAATCATTAGCATTCCTGGCAGCATCACCAATGCGGATGATGGCGCGAGCGATGGTGATAGTCTTGTTTGGCTTGTTCATGCATTCTCCTGAAGCTATTTCACAACTCTTTATCAACATACTCATACTCGCCAATCGTCAGGCGTTGACTTAGCGTAATCACGCATACCAATTGTCTCAAAATGTTTCTTGGCGCAAGCAATTTTATGCAACTCGTCTTCGCGCTCACCACCGTTCTTTGTCTCACGCACCATATATATTTTTTCTACGCCATTGACTTCTTTGACAATTGCCCAGTCTGGATTGTAGTCACCAACTGGCGTCGGTATAGTAAATTTCGACGGTAACTTGAGGAATAATTTAATATCTTCACGGCTGTCCAAATATTCGGCAAACTTTTGTTCGGTCGCCGAATCCAGCGCTAATCTATCTGTCACCGTTTTTTGTTGATTTTTGACTTGATATAACCGATCAATAAATCGTTCGACTTCTTCATCGCTATCTTTTTGGAAATTACGTAGTTCATAATTACGCTCGCCCATCTTTTCATACTCAACGCCGTCCACCACGACCTGCGCCAGCACCGACTTAATTGCGCTTTTCACCATTTGCACATAGTCGTACGGGTTTTTTAAGAACTCATGCAACCGATCGCTACCAATCAAAATATCAACAATTGTTCGTCGAGTGAGACCAGTACTATCCTGCAACTCAGAGATGATATCCGGCAGTTCAAACGTTCCCGCCAAGTCATGCGTTGCTTCGCCAACCATACCATCATTATGAACACCGCCACGCCTCAAAAGCACCCTATGTCTTTGCACTTCAATTCTCAATGGTTTAAGCTCAGGCTTGGCTTTAATGGCATTGATGGCCGCCATAATAATCTGACCGTTATCAAATACCACATGGTACGTCGTTTTATGTGAAATTCGCTTCCACAATTCCTCAAGCAGTGGACTATACAAAACTTCTTTATTGGGACGAATCTTCTCTTTTTTACGTGCATCCTTAACAAATTTATCAATCTTACAGCCCTCAATAATATCGACCACCTCAGCATGATATTTTTGCAGATCGCCAGGCAGATCAAGCGTAAAGCCAATATTATTTGGTGCGAAATTTGCCAACACCCGACCCTCATCATCAATCATGCTGCGACGCCGCAAACACTCCCAAATCTCATTTGAACTCTGATGCCCCAGCGTACTGTTTGGATCATCGTGCAGTACTATTCGCGCAAACTCACTACGCCGCACAAAACCAATCTTAACACCAGCTTTCTTATATTCCCTTTGTAAATTATTAGCAAAATCACGATACGATTCATTAGCGACCACCATCAACTGATTAATCTGCTCATCAAACACTCGTGTACCATCCTGTCGTACTGGCAAACGCAGACCCCGCCCAATCGTCTGTCGACGATCATTTTCACTGCCGCTCTCGCGCATCATACAAATTTGAAATACATTCGGATTATCCCAGCCCTCTTTCAGCGCTGAGTGGCTAAAAATAAACCGCACCGGATTTGCCTGATCGAGCAGTTTTTCTTTACCTTTCATGATTAGATCATAAGCCGACTCATCCTGTGCATTACTCTTACCCTCTTTGCTGTCGACAAAGCTCGTTTTACCGCCCTTACGCATCTCAGCAAAGTATGCTTTTCGAACCTCACTTGGATCTTCAGGCATGATATCTTCGTAAAAACGGCTCTTTCTTCGCTCTTCCTGGTATAATTCATCAAACCAACGCGCAAATTTCCCGTCAACCATATTGCCGTCAGCATCATACTCTAAATAGCTCGCCACTTTATCAACAAAAAATAGACTCAGCACTTTAATACCTTGGTCGCGCAGTAAATATTCTCGCTTAATATGCTCGGCGATGGTCACACGAATCATTTCACGCATAACCTGATCTTCATTGCCGCCCCAATTTTCACCAAGCATCAGGATCCCTTGCGATCCAACTTCCACACTCGCTGGAACCGTCGAAATTTCATTGATGATATAACCTTCATAAATACTATTACCGGTGCGAATATCCAGTTTGTCGTGATGATTCACCCAAAGCGGCTTTCGCCCAACATTACCTTTTTTATCGCGGACCAACACTTCAACATAAGCCTGAAGCTTCGGTGTATTACGCACATCGATAAGTTTCATGTACGGCTTAGCGTCACTACCCTCTTGCTGCGCATTCGCCACCACGATGCTTTTCACCAACTTCTCTCGGTGAGCATCAACTGGATCGAGCCGATACATCATATTGTAGTCGTGAGTATGCGTGGCACTATAACGCAATGTACACATTGGGTTCAAATCATTAATTGCGCTAGTTGACAGTTCACTCTCCATATTTTGCGGCTCGTCCATTATGACAATCGGATTGACAGCGGCCAGATATTCAATTGGCGCAATACCTCTTAATCTCTCACGCTCTTGATGAATTACTCGCGTATTCTTGTTACCACGAATTGCATCAATTGTCATGACCATAAACTGCGTCATAGTACTAGTGGCATAACTTTGCACCACCTCTGGATTTTTGCCGTCATACACCGACGCTTCGTACGGACTATACCCCATCTCACGCGTGAAATGCTCGCGCATACTGTCGAGACTACTTTTCACACCCTCTTTAATAGCAATGCTCGGCACGATGATAATAAACTTCGAAAAACCATATAATTTCGCCATTTCCAGCGCTGTACGCAAGTATACATACGTCTTGCCAGTGCCAGTTTCCATCTCCACGGAAAAGTTCATGCCGTCCAATTCTTTAACCGGAGCGATGCCGTTGTCGTTTTGAATTGACCGAACATTCTCCAAAATAGCATCGTCATCAAGCAGCAAATTATTGCCAATTGCACCAATTTCGTCGAACAGCCCGACCTGGACACCGCGCACCGATCGCGACCGCAAAACTGCATCAAATGCATCGGCACTGTCAGGCTGTCCTTCAAAAACACTAGTGATAGCACTGATAGCTTGCAACTGGAACGATTGATTGGAATCGTATTTAATTTTCATGAGGCATTATCCAGTCTATTATCTTTTAACCCATCAAGTGTTATCATACGACGCCTATCTCTTGAATCAAGTTTCTTAAGAGTTTTCTTCATCGGCTTAGCGATTAGATTGTTATACACAAGCTTCAGCACATCATCTACACACTCTCCAAATTCTTCAGCACGCTCGATATTATCATACGTGTCATCCTTAAGCCAATCATATTGTAGAATGGTTATATCCTCTATCTCGATCTTCGTCCATTTATTTTGTATCTTTTGCATTGAATTATTTAAATCATGATACACAAGCCATAGTGCGTTATAAGCCTTGGAATTGCTGCCAAAATCAGCTCCGCTCATATCTAACATCCTAGTTAGGTCAAGCGCGTTAGCTAAGAGTTTATGTGAGTTATCTAGGATACTCTTAGTAGATTCAGCCCATTCTTTGGCTAGTTGACGTTTTCGTTCATCTGAAGCAGCTTCGCCCTGGAAACCACCTAAACCATGCCACTCATTCAGCAATTCTGCAGTACGATCAATATGAAATCTTAAGCCAGTAGTGTAACTAGAGTTCTTCTTAATGATGCTATTCACCTGGTTTAGAATATCTTTATAAATGTCATAATTGGTCGACATTATTGATTCCTGGATGACTTGATCTCTTGCAGTCTTACTGGCTTCCTTCCAGCCTCGCCAAGTCATAAAAACAGCGACAAATGCAGCGATTGCAGTAGCAACCTGCGACATATCAATTATTAACTTCCAAATATCCATATTCTACACCGTCCACAACTCTACATCATAGCTTTTACAGGTTTGGACCAGATTGGTTTTAAGCTGATTGTCGCCCTGGAACGCGTCGTCGAGGATGACAAATTTACTCGGAGTAAGGTCGGTGATAATAGCGCGCAATTGCTCTAGCGTCGGTTTGGTGTGCTCATTGAGATACAGCACTGGTTGACCTTCTGACAAATCACCCTCGGTCACAACTTGGTGGACATGAAGTCCATCAACATCGACGGTTTTAGTCCGCGTAGTCAGCGGCAAGCCCATTTTCAACAGCACTTCCACCAGCAGATCTTCCTCGCTAGCATTATCATTGCTGCTTTCACGCATCAGGTCTAGGCGCGCCTGCAGTTCGGTCAAATCGCCTGTCGGCGCACTTTGCCACTTGGTGAAATTGGTGTCGGCTAGTTTGTAAGTACGATATCCAACATCCAGCGGAGTCTCATGCTCAGCCAGCTTGTCAGCAAAGTCAGCCTTAATCTTTTCGCCCGCCCGATTGATCCGCTCACGGGCGATATCGCTAATCTTTTTATAGCCAGCCTTAAAGGCCTCGCTCTTTTCGTCGGTCGGCTCAGGCAACTGCACCATGATATGCTTGCGATTACCACCATCTTCGGCATTGAGTTGCATAATGGCGTGAGCAGTGGTGGCTGAACCAGCGAAGAAGTCGAGAATGATCGAGTTTCTGTATGTTGCCGTTCCTAGTATCTTCTTCATCAAAATTATTGGTTTTGGATATGAAAATTCGACAGTTTTTCCCATAAGCTCTTCAAAATCTTTTCTGCCAACTGTTGTACCTCCATACAAAAGTATAGATAAGAGAAATGTAGTTCGACGCTCGTCGGTTGGAATTATTAAACGCGGCTGCTTATGTCCATCAGACCCCCAGAATATTAGATCCTCTTGAATCAACCTCTCTATTTCATCCTTACTCCATTTCCATTGTCGAGTAAATTTATCGCCTGATGGGTTTGTTATAGTGAAATAGTTTTTATGATCACATCTTTCGTTGTCCGAGTTTACTGCAAGATTTGCTGTCTGCAATTCATTCTCTTTGCCTTTGAGCGGTTCATTGACCTTAATAAAGTTTGTAAGGTTTTTGTTTCTATATGCAACAATGATGTATTCATGAATACTACGAAACCTCTGCGTAGCCTTTAATGTTCCAGACGACCCTTCGGACTCCTTGTTCCATACCATAATTTCAACATTATCTTCCCCAAAAATCTCATCACAAACCTTTTTCAAATTCGCTTGCTCAGCGTCATCAATCGAAATAAACATCACCCCGTCATCGGTCAACAAATTACGTGCCAGCTTCAAACGCGGATACATCATATTCAGCCAGTTGCTGTGATAACGGCCGGCAGTTTCGGTATTGGTACTAATCTTTTTATTGCCCTCGTCCACCTGCTGGCTAAACTCCAGGTAGTTTTGCAGACCTTCCTTGAAATTATCCGGATACACAAAATCTTTGCCGGTATTGTACGGCGGATCAATATAAATCATCTTGATGCTGTTGTGATACTGCTTTTGTAAGACTTTCAGTACCTCAAGGTTATCGCCCTCGATGAAAATATTGTTGGTCGTATCCCAATCCTTACTCTCATCCTTGGCGAGTCGGAGCGTCGCAGTTGTTGGCTCTTGGGCAGCCCGAAGCGCCTGCTTCTTGCCTGGCCAAAACAGCCCAAACCGTTCATTCGGCTCGCCAGCATCTTCCGCCAGTAGCTCCTTCAACTTGACTACATCCACCTTACCATCCGCAATCGCCTCCGGAACCAGCTCCTCCAGCTTTTTAGCTAGGTCGGTGCGGAAGTTGGGGGAGATGGATGGCAATTCATTCACACTATTATCCATATCTTGATTATTCATGCTTACTCCAGTTATTTGACTATAATTATATCACCTTTAAGATCGTTGTTCGATATCCAGATTGATGACATTTTGTTCACCGAAAAAGGAGTTTGCATCTTGAATAATACTCTGACTTTTATCACCTTCGTTATAAAAAAAGAAATATAGATTGCATTCCGCACGTGACCCGACGACATACATCATTCTTCTAGTATATTCTTGCAAACCCTTTGTGTCAGATGAGCCGCCTTTGGGATTTTGTTTAAACACATTTTCATAATTAGCTCCTATACACCAATTACCATTATCAACAACCCCCACAATATTTCTATAAGCAAGCCCCTTAGAGCTATGCTGAGTACCAAATTCACTCTCCGGCCTGATCATTACCTTTATTACATTAATAACTTCAGATATTTTTATGTCTTTAAGTAAGTTAAACAAAACTGGATTTCCAGTGGATCGTTCTTTATATTTATCGCCCTTTTCAAACCATTGTTGATTTTTGTCACCGATATCAATAATTTCACCTATAGTTTCGTTAGCTTCTATACTATCGCGCAACTGCTGGCGAATATTTCTGAGTTCCTCCAGCTGCTGTTTCGATCGTATTCTCCATTTATATTTCTTGGTAATTTCAAAGAAGTTATCCTCTTTGTAAAGATCTGCAAATTCAACCAATCGAATAACATAATCCAGTAGCGGGCAGCGATACTCCTCGTTGATAATCGCTTGTTTATTAAAATAACCCAACCTATCAAATAGCACGGGGAAATATATTTTAACCGTTTCAAGCTTCCATTTACGGTCGTAAGTACCTCTAGTTTTAAGCTCATTAATCACATTAAGCAGTGTTTTATCGTTAGTGATTATATCCTTCGCGCTAGCTTTTATCTGTCTAATAATCCAACTTGGTTCGTCGTAAAGATTGTATAAATTTTCATATCCAGCATGTTTGGCTAATAATTTATGTGTGAGAAAAAGGCAACGATAAGTAGGACAGCCGACATCTGGTTCAGGAACTTCAATCTTGTTAATTTCACCAATAACCTTTTGCACACTAGAGCGTTCGGTAGAATAAAAGAACTTTATATTATCACCTTGGTAATCCTTCATCACACCAGCGGACTGTTGCTTGACATTATCTATGCGTATTTTATTGCAAAAATCATTTAAGATCCTCGGACAGCTTCTGTAATTGTTTTCTTTAATGATTTCGGTTATTTTCCAGTTTGGCTTTAATCCGTTCATATTGTCATAGATCTTTTGCATTTCATCGCCAAATAAACCTATAGTTAACTGATGATGGCTTGTACTAGCAATCTGAACATAATCAAACAATATATCCAAAACAGACTGATGCGTGTCCTGATATTCATCAATAAATATATAGTCGTATTTTAATTTGGTTATTCTGCAAAGCAATTCGTGAGACTGGAACATTCTACTAGCAATGATTAATACCTCATCATGAGAAATCACACCCTTTTGAAGATTTAAGAATGCACCATAACTAATCCCCTCCTGAAAGCTGTTTTCATCAAGAGGAACATTATCATAATTGGTAATTTTACCCTCATTAATAGACTCTATCAGCGCATGCTTTATGTCCGATTGATATCTCGCAATTTGACTCCATATAAACTTATGAATAGTCGATGCAATGTCTTGATCGCCCCGTGCAAATCGTTTATTCAACTCATCAGCAGCCGCATTGGTGTAAGTAATACAGGCAATTTTAGCAGATTTATTGTTTTTAAGGATGAATGCAATTACCTCACCCAGTGAGTATGTTTTACCGCTACCAGCACCGCCTTTCAATAAAAAATTCTCGTATCTTTCAATAGCATCTGCAACTCTAGAAGGTAAATCTATTCCTTCGCGATCCATTTTAAGCCTTCCATGATGTATTCTGGTACTTTTATTTCTTGTTCTGATTTTTCATTTTCATTAATAATATCAATAGCAAACATTGCTTTTGATTTGATATAGTCCTTTCCAAATTCAAAGTTAACGTCAACTGAATTGTCAATTTTCTTTTTTACGCTATTTACAAACTTTTTATTATTACATTGGTCGATAATCCAATTTTTATTCAAATATGCAAAAGAATCCTCAAAAGTTCTGGCACAATAACCATTTTCTTCTTTTTGGGTCGCAAGTCTTATGTTGCCATCTGCGTTGAGGATATACCCGTGCTCGTTAACCGAAAAAATTAACCTATCATATTGCGTACCCCTAATTCTATCTACAGTACTCTTGTCAGGTTTTTTCGTTGCGGGCAAGAGCTTTTTTAGGGTTGGATTGGTAGTATCGTCTGCCTTATCGCTACTACACGCCTGGAGTCGCTCTGATTCACCTTTCTTAGCATAATCCATATCTGTTATCATTAATGTTTTAATGCCAAGCAGTTTAATTAGATCGCCAAAAATATACATGTAGTTGCCCACATCAACCACGGACACGTATTGACTTAGTAATTTCTGCTCATTTCCCCCATCTCTATCGTGCAAATCCATAAAATACGGTATTAAAATGCGCTCGGTATCACCCTCAACTAAAATTAGCTTGTCAGCAAAAAATAATTCCGATCTATGTACAGTCAAATACTGTTTGATAAAACTCTCATATTCAGAGAATTGGCCACGATACGCTTGACTAACTTTGATAGCTTTCACACTATCATTGTCTCTTTTCATAAGTACCATATCATCAATCTCTTTAAACTGAGATACGAAATGGGGTGAGTGTGTCGTAATAAATGTAGTGGTACGAATATCTTTCGTATTATCTGTTATAAATTGCTTGATATTGTTAGCGAAAACATATTGCATTTGCGGATGCGTATGAGCTTCTGGCTCTTCAATATAGATAATATGTTCGAGCGCAGGCATACCCGATGTGTTATTTTGCTGTATTTCATCAATTATCATTCTGAGTTTAATAATAATTGCATACATATTCATATATCCAAGACCGCTTCGGGTCTCAGGAAGACGATCATTACCTTCCCCATAATAGACTTTAGAATTTCCGTAACCTAAAATAGAATTCATTGCAATGTTTGATCGCACTGAAATATTGCCAGTGTCCCTATCTTGAATAAAGTTTTTGATATCATTAATGACAGTAGAAAACACTCCATTGCCGCCATCCTTGCCATTGTATTGCTGAGTCAAAAGATCATCTGTTTCAATAATGCTTTGTTGTAACTGCCTAAAAATATCCCCATCAACCCTTTCCTTCACATAAGATTGAGCATATCTAGATAAAGTATCTTGACCACCTTCTTTTCGTACGTCATTAGCCACTCCACGCTTAGCTGATATAGTATAAAGTTTAATAAGATTCTGCAGTCCGAAAAATTTTTGATCAAAATCTCCTGATTTGTACTCTCTTGTATTATTACCTTGAATCGCTACACACTCTACCATCATGTAGTCTCTTGAAAATTTTGACAAAAAATCTACTGCCTCCACCTCGGTATTGCCCAACTCTTGACGAAGTGCTGGTATTTTATCAACATTAAACTTTTTTATAATTTTGATAGTTACAAAGTCTCCACCGTCGAGAGAAAGAATTGGCAGTCTAGACATGTCACCGCTATCATCAGAGTAATCAATTTTTGCTTCAAGCGATATCGCAGCACCATCAAGTAGCTTTATTCTATCACCCTCGCTCATTGTAGAATTTGGCTCTAGAGCTTTGACGATTTCCTGTCGAACACCTAAAGGAATGTTATCAAATCCAGCCTGCTTAAAATCATTATTTAAGACATCATCTAACAAATCAAGAAGTGATGTTTTAGCCGTATTATTACGACCAACAAGTACTAAAAAATTATCCTCATCTGTCGAAAAATCTAATTGAAAATCTTTCATGAGACGATAATTTTTGATTAATATCTCTGATACGTACATTCTTTTCCCCTACGATATACTAAATTGAACAGTAAATCACTCTATGCATTCAACCTACCCTCTGCTAATTATCTGTTTAGCATTATATCATGCCAAAATCATACAATAGCAGCACACAAAATCTGTCAATAGTTTTTTGATAAAAAGTGCATTCAATTTTTACAGATGTAAGCTGTGGATAAAATACGCTTATGCTATTGACAAAACACCAAAACTATTGACTTAATTATAATCCTATGCTATACTAATTATGTTAACGTACCAGGTTGTATGCATTAACCCTCGAAGTGTCCCCATGGGCACTTCTTGTTTTTTATAGAAATCTTATCGCCCTATCACGTATTTTACTAAAATTCCGATATGAATCGACTGAATAAGCAGTCACAATGACACTTTCCGAGTTTAAAGAAGCTCTCTTGCTCACTAGCGGTGACAAAATAACCACAAAATCGTGTTCTTCTAGCCACAAGTATAACCTGTCGCCTTTAATATGCTCAGCCCAGAATGCAGTCACCTCAGGCTGTTTGTAGTTATCGAGAATAGCGCGCACCCACGGTAGCTTATTAGCGCGATCGTAATCTATGACCCTTAGCCCGCTCCCTCTAGTTATCATATGAGTAAAACCATAGGTTAGTTGCAAGTTTTGCCAACTTGGGTCTAGATTATTATTCACTATGACTCGGTATCCATCAACGACTGGATTATTGGAGCTTATAAAGTCTCTATTGAATACTTCTAGCAACTCCTTTATGTTTTCGTCGTAAGAACCCCTTAGATTAAGAGGTAACGGCAGCCAATCTGGATACATCTATTTTTTCGGCTCCCACATGAGTATATTGATCTTTTCTGAACTATGAGGCGTACCACACGTCAGCTTCTGCCCAGAACTATGCTCTATGTACGATATAAGTTCTTTTTTTGCATCTGATTTTTGCTCTTCCTGCGGCCTATTCGCATACATAACAGCACCAGTAAACAAGTCGGCTATTTGAAGACCGATGACTTCATGCGAACGCAAAGGCTGCGCAAGCAGTGAAGCATTGTGTAATCTACCCGTATTCCTTAAGTAGCTTGCAAGTTTTGTAGTCCTTATGCCAGACCAAGCGTCTTTATAATCAAGAAAAAGACGCATATCGCCGTATCTTTTTTCTGCAATAGTCCTGACAAGGATATAGGTCATTGAATAATAAAAGTCATCTCGCGTCTTATTGTGAGCTTCATAATCAATAATTGATTTATTAATGACCACTGCTCGATAATTTACCTGTTCAACAGCAAAGAATACATCGACCAACTCTTTGTAATAATCAAGCTTCGCTGGGCTTACTTTCGTCCATTTAATCTCTCTATGCGAAGCTATGTCGTGCTTCTTTTTGACTGTTCTGATCGCATCGGTAAATAGAGAAAGCTGAGGGATGCTAATCCAAAGCGCGCCGAGCACCATAGTATTACTGCTCGGATCGTCAGTATGGCCAGATTCGTCTATATATACATTAGTTGCGCTTAAAAGCGTTTCTATATTCTCCATATCCATATTATACAATATTCGCTTATGGATTAAATTTGCAGACTAACTTACTGTGAAAATTACCAGTTTTCTGCCACTTTTCACGGTAAGTTGCTTATTTTATGGCAAATTCTATGGTAAATAACCTCTCGGTAATTACTCCGCCCTCAGACGCTTGTTGTGCTAGAGCTATTTTATCGGATATTTGCTCATCCATACTGTCTTCGAGGTCGTATTTCTCACGGTTGAGAGTGCGGACTTTTTTGCGCAAAATTTGGACTTCGCTAGCAATTTTTAGACGAGAGGCGGCGTTGCCTGCTTGGCGTTCTTGTTTTTGCAATTCTTGAATCTTAGCATCAAGCTTATCAACTTTCATTTCGAACTCAACAATCTTGTCTTTATATTGACGTTCTAGCAGATCTTTTTTGTCGAGATAAGTTTCAGTATTTCGGCCCTTGACTTCTTCTTGACGTTCAGCGATCTGCTGAACAAGATGATTTTGCAACGCTTCGTCTGGAGCGACTTTCCTGTGATTAACACTGATAACACATAAATCAAGTATCTTGCGGCAAGTCTCCGTATCAAGCAGCATACCGTCGTCTGTCTGTGCTGATGCCAAAATATAACTTTCGCTCATGTCTGACGAATCTATTTTCATCGGAAAGGTTACTTGCTCAACAATCATTGCGCCACGCATGCCAACTAGCTTTTTCACCTCAGAGGCAACTCGATCAGACTGGCTCATGTCAAAGATAAGTTCTGCCGGCGGCGTTGGCGCAGTCTTTGCTGTACGGCGCACATATTCTGCCAAATCGTCGGCATATTTGTATTGCCGAGCGTGCAGCAAGCGTTCAGTTTTATAGAAATATATTCCGCATTCGATGTCTTTTTCCGGTGCAGTTTTTAGATCAAAAACATGTTCGTTTGCAAACGACGCGTTGCCGCGCAGTATATAGCGCGTCAGGTTCATAAACAATCGCTCAAAGCACGTAAAGGCTTCTTCAGCTTGCTCGTCGTAGCGGCGGAAACGATCTTGCACATGAGGGTCAAGCCCTTCAAAAATCCGCGTCCGCGCCGCCTGCTGTTCGCTGTCAATTTCCGACTTAAATTCTTCTTGCAGTTTTTCAAACCGCTGGTTAATTTCATCATTGGTGCGGCACGTGTTCAAAATATCGCTAATTTTCTTTTCAAAATCCAGTCCGCTTTCAATCGCGCCTAATACATCGTTGCTGGCGCCAAATGTACTTTTGAACAAACTAAATTTGTCAGTCAATAGTTCAAGAATTCGCTGCTCGGCGACATTACCTTGATTACTAAAATTCACCACCACAACATCGTATTTCTGCCCCATGCGATGGACTCGCCCAATTCGCTGTTCAACGCGCTGCGGATTCCATGGTAAGTCATAATTGATTAGCATGGAGCAAAATTGCAAGTTGATACCTTCGCTGGCCGCTTCGGTGGCGATCATAATCTGCATTTCGTCATCTTTGAATTTATCGATTAACGCCTTGCGGCGATCCGCTGATTCTATGCCGGTAACGACATCGGAACTTTCATTGTCCGCCAACCATTGGCGATAAATCTCGGTGCTTTCTGGCGAGTTATTTTGTCCGTTGAATAGCACTATTTTTCCATCATAACCCTGCTTTTTGAGCGTTTTGGCAATATAGTTCTGCGTCAAGGTTGATTCGGTAAAGATAATTGCTTTGCGAGCGGCTTTTGACGCCAGCGCATTGAATCCGATATTGATTGCTTCAACTAATTTTTCAGCCTTAACGTTTTCTTTGATAGAGTCGGCAAAATCAGCGTATGATTTTAGTTCGTCAATTTCAGCCTGGAACTCGGCGCGCTCTTTGGCTGACTTGATTATATAGTCATCATAAGCATCAGTCTCCTCGAAAGCTTCAATCTCTTCATCATTCAAATCTCCCAACTCATCAATCAGCCCGCCACGGTTATCGCGTACTTTACCGGCAGCGTATTCTGCCTCCATACGGCGGACGATATTCCGAAGCGTACTAGCAACCGCAAATGTGGACGAACCGAGACGTTTGCGAAGAATCAGCGCTGACAAGTGGCGCTGCGAAGATGCAAATGCATACAGTTTATCGCGATGTAAATATTCGTCCACCAGCTCATATAATTTTTGCTCGTCGCCAGACGGTTCAAACTGCACCGTTTTGGCAATGCGATCAGTATATTTAATATATTTCTTGACTTCTGAGCGTAAGGTGCGCTTGGCAATTTTGCTCATGCGCGAGCGAAGATCATCGAGTGCAAACGGATGATTTGACTTAATATAGCGTTGGCGAAAAACATCAAGTTTATAAAAATATTTAGGATCGACAACCGACACTAAGCCGTATAATTCTTCAAGTCTATTCTGCAGAGGCGTGGCTGTAAGGAGTAGCGATTTTTCGGAACCTTTGGCAATATCAGAGACCGCACTAGCGATACCCTTTTGGTTGTTATAGAAATTTCTTAACTTATGTGCCTCATCAAGAACCAATAAATTCCAACCATTCGATAGTTTTTCTGAATGGCGATTTGCAAATTCGTAAGAACAGATATAAATGCCGTCTTTTTCAATGGTTCTTTTCGACTTCATCCATTTAGCATCGACAACGGTTGCTGGTAAATTGAACTTTTCTTGCAATTCCTGCGCCCATTGCTGGCGCAAGCTCGACGGCGCAATAATGAGAATTTTCCGTTTCCGTTCCGAGTAGTATTGCATGATAACGATACCTGCCTCAATAGTTTTACCGAGGCCGACTTCATCCGCCAAGATAATACCGCGAGCCGTTGGTGAGTTTAATGCAAACAGCGCCGCGTCAATTTGGTGCGGTGTCGGGATAATCTGAGCATCAAACATTAGACCGGACAACTTAGCAACGTCATCGTTAGCATAGACACGCTCAAGCTCATGAGCAATATATTTCGCCTGATAATCAGAGGTAATCATCAAGGTTATTATACCATTTTCTAGTCAATAATCCGGAAAGATTGTTTGGTAATTAACAGGTGATAAACCAGTGGTACGCCAAGTAGTTCACCCGCATGCTTAAGGCGTTCAGTCGTTGTTATATCAACTTGACTTGGTCTTAAGCTCCCGCTCGGATGATTATGCGCCACGATAATCGAGGCAGCTCGGTCGGTGATAGCATCAGCAAAAACCTCGCGCGGGTGCACCAGGCTGGCGGTCAGCGTGCCTATAGTCACCACCCGCTTGGCGATCAAACGATTCGCACCATCCAGCGTCAGACAGACAAAATATTCCTGCTTTTTGTCGCGAATGTCGGCCAGCAGCTCGACGGCCTTTTCTGGACTGTCAATGATCGGCTGGTCGCTATCCAGCAAGTACCGCCACGCCAGCTCCAAACTCGCTAGAATCACCGGGATTTTCGCTTCACCCAAGCCGACCACGCCGCGCAGATCATCATACGAAACATCACCGCCTTTTTGACGCAAAATTTTCAGCACCTCGCGCGCAATTTTACCGACATCCGCCTGTTTATTACCGCTGCCAATAATCGCCATCAACAGCTCTAAGTCGCTCAGCCGTGCCGCGCCGTAACGCGCTAGTTTCTCGCGGGGACGGTCGTTGGGATGACGATCAGACAGCTTCATATATAAAATTATACTATGCTAATGAAATTATTACTGCTCTACACACACTTAACTTCTAACAATATACCAAACCATCCAATAAAATGACCAGCCGCCAAACGTTACCTTTTGGTAACGGCAGGCTATCGTAAATAAACCTACTCTAATTTTATAAGGACATGGCCGAGAGGTTGGCCCTTCAGGGTTAGGCGCAGGTATCTCGTTATCAACTTGTACGGTCGCATGCTTGCCAGCGTAACCGTCAGCTTTGATGCCTGTCACCGTGACTTTTCTGCTCGTCGATACGTCTACATCGGTAATATCAAGCTGCCGCTGTTCGCCAACCGTGTAACCAAGGTTAGTATCATCTAGGCTAACTAACCAGCGCGAAGACAGCTCATCAACTGGCTGCCAATTTAGCCGAATTGTCGCCTTATTGCCATTTCGCTCAATAATTTTTGCCGAAACCTGAGGTGCTCCAGGACCAACAGGCAAATTAGGTTTTATACCAACTTTAACAGGTGCCGATATGTTTGACACTGTGTCGTTGTTAGCACTCATTCGCACCTGCATGATGCCATCAAACTTTTCATTATAGACATGGCTGGCAACCGGACTTGTTGTCGTTTGATCGATCTTACCATCACCATCAAAATCCCATTCGTACTTCGTGATCTTGCCATCAACGACGTACGAATCACTGGTATCAAAAGTAATTTCCTGGCCAACCTCCGCATAATATTCACCGATTTTCAGTTTGGCATTCGGACGATTCTTAATTTTAGTTAAGGCTTTATCTAGCGCAGCAACAATGTCATTCTCGTCACCGCTAGCAATTACCTGTCCAGAAGTTTGCTTAGCTATATCTGCATACGAGTTTTTTAAGTAGTCTCCTACAACAGGGTAAATATTGACTGGGTCTATCTCTAACGAACGCTTAGCCACAGCCGCCAGCGTCGAACCATCAACCTTATCCGGCTCGTGATAGCCGGCATCAGTCAACAAAATGATCGCTTTTGTCGCGCCTTTTTGCCACTTCATTTCATTCATAGCCACCATACTAGCATGCAGAGCTGCCTCTGGACCATCGCCGCCACCATCAGCGGATACGCTTTCTAGTTTATTAAGCAAGTCTGTGGTATCTGTCTGCAAATCAGATAATTTTTTAGCAGTGTATTCGTCGCCTGCATCGCGATAAACAACTAATCCAACTCGTCCATTTATTTCTTTAATTTTCGAACTATAATTTCTAATAAACGTTTTCATCTGATCAATATAAGACATCATAGACCCAGTGGTGTCCAAGACAAAGACAACATCAGTTCCGGTCGTTCTCATATTGTTATTTAGCGGTTTATCGTTAATTCCTGGGTCGTTTTGAGAAGCAAGTTTGGCGGCATTTTTTAGCCTATTAGCCGCTTCGCGAACACCGTCGTCAATCGGACCGTTGTTGTTAGCATATTTACCATGACCCTCAACGTCCCACACAAATTTTGAACTACCGCAAACGTAATCGTTAGCTAGACACCATAACCCAGTTTTTGAGTTATCTTCGCTCGGCAAAAACGGTTTTCGGGCACCAAGTGCGCCGTTGTCAACATGGCAATTAGCAATTTCGCGCCGATAAGATGATAATTTCTCGTTACGACAAGCTGGCGGAAATATCCCTTCACCCTCTGGCAAATATAATTTAGGATCGCCAAACAGCATGTTAAAGACTATTTTATTCTTAACGCCAGACGAGATACTTGGCAATGCTTGGCCAACTACCTGCGCACCCTGTGAAACACCACCTAGAATGAAAAATTCGTTAGGACATTTTCGATGGCGAATATCTAGATAAGTACGCAATTCTGCGACACCTTCTTTCACGCTTTTGCCGTAAGTGTTTCCCATACCACCACTAATCTTGGCGCCAATAGCATTGCCATTCCAAACATTACTGACGTCAACCGCTGGATATTGATTGCCGCCATAGCTTTCACTACCAAGTTCGTAGAAGTTTAACTTAGATTCGTCGCCAATTCTAGATAGCAGCTGACTCCTAAAACGCGAGGTTTCATTTCTGTCTTGACCAACCTTTTGACCAGACCCTCTAGCAAATACACCCGTAACTAGCGTGCATTTATTGTCAACATTCGCTGCTAAAGCATCAAAATTAGATACAAACACATTAAGAATCATAGACGCTATGAGTACGTAAATTATTGCAATTTGCTTATTCATAAAACTTCCGCTCCCACAATTTGAAGTAATCTTAAGTATTAAAGTATATAGTTAGTTGACATTATCAACAAAACCCCCTTTCCTTACGTTTAACCCTACGTTTGTCACGTTGTCACGACGCGAAACATGTATTCTATACTGGTATCCATTTCTTTTTCCGCTAAATTCACAGACGTTAAGATTGTTATTTTTGCACCTATCGTCTACGTCTAACAACTCATCATAACCAGCAAATTTTTTAATATCGTCATAATCTACAGATTTTCTATACTTCCACGACTTATAAACTTCTGGACAATTTCCCATCAAACATATTATTTTTGGCGTCACAACCTCACGCTCCGCCTCTTGCCAACCATCTAACGGCTTAAAACTATCCGCCACCGCCTCAATGTCCTTCGTATCACCCTGCCAAGACAACACATAAACCAACACTCCTGCTAAAGTTAGCAGAATAATAGCTGCAGATAATATCACTTTTTTGAGGTTAACCTTTTTATTGCTACTCATACTATACCTCCTAGCAATTAAAAAGCGCCCAAAGGGGCGCTAAAATTCAAAATAGTTGGTGTATCCGCTAGTGGCGTACCATCACAGGACATATATTTATTATAACTTAAGGATTTTACAATGTCTAATTAGAAACACCAAGCGTACCTTCCCGCCTACTGCAAGCCACATAAACTGCTACTGCACCAACCAATTTTGTCAGCCACGAAGTAACACTGGTACTGCTACCCTTTGAGATTTTATTATTTTCTGGATTTAGCCGGCTATCATCAGTCCATAACGCCACTAAGGGATGAGCAAAAGCAACCTTATGTAGTTTTTCCGCCTGGCTGCCGCTATTATCATTTAGTTGGCAATCCAGGTCATTGTCATTATTCATTTCTATTTGATCCGTATAGTCCGCAGTTGGTTGGCTGTGCAGACTGTCTACCTCGCTGCTAGCATGCTCATTCCTCAAATCAACGTATATTGTGTCGTTTTCGTTTGGCTGTGTCATTCTTGTTTGCTGAGCTTTTTGACGAACTGGTTTGTCGTCTTCAAAGTCCGCTTGATCAATCAATCGATTTGACGCCTCATCCGGCTTAGGCCATAGTTCAGAGATTTGTCTCTCGTCATGCTCTTGCAAGCCGCTTGACGTCTCATCCGGTTTAGGTAATAGTTCATAATTTAAAGACCTGCTCTGTGGCAACACTGAATTTACCATCTCATCCAATTTTGGCCATCGCTCAGAGGACCAGTCAGAACGCAATTGAATATTTATCTCAGTAGTATTTTTCGGCTCTGGATCTTGCTTAACATTAACTTTTGGCGTTAGTTCGTTCTGTGGTAAAGTCGGCAAGTCGTTATCGCTATCTATTAATACTGCCTCACGCTGCATAGACTCGTCTCTATGGTTATTAGCAAAAGTTTCTTCCCGGTCAACTACAAAGATTTCATTTTCGCTAGCCCAGCTGGCGGTTTCTGCAGGCAATTTTACAGCAGGAGTATTTGCGACCGTTTCAACCTGCTCTATCTGATTAAACGCACTAGTGCTATCGCTGTAATGTATATTAGGATTTTTAACAACTACTTTTTTTGACGGCATAACCTCCTTCTCGGCATATTCTACGGCTGAATCCTCTCCATCTGATGTATTTTGTACAGCATTTACCGATCGAGTTTCTGGCAGAGTTTTTTTGAAATAATCAATAGATTCAACCGCGGGAGGAGAGCTAATATTATCCTTTTTATGGTCAGCTAGCGGGTTTTGCTTATCTATCGACGGATTTTTCTTAGACTCCAACGACGTCTCAGCTGAGACTTCAAAATTTGTTGATGAATCACTTTTAGGCTTAGTTATAATATTTTTGGGAGTAGTTTTTTTAAGTAGATTATTCTCTGCGCTAATAGGTTTTGGTTTTAGAGCTGATAGCTCTTGCCTATTGCCTACTCTATCGACCGCAGTAGAAGTCCCGCTGTCGGCTAAAGTATCATTAGCATCAATTAGCGTGCTTGATACTTTTTCTATCGCTGACTCTTTCTGAGAGCGAGTTGTCGCAGCAGCACTGCCAGTATCTTCTGGCTTAGGTATTTCAATCGCCTGATGAGTGTTGGCTGACGAGATTTGTTCAGTTGTATTAACAGCTGACGACACCTCCTGGTCGGTATGTTTGTTTGAGCACTGAGCTGTTTGGGTAGCACGACGTACTGTTGCTGTTTGCTGATAAACTAGCTTATCCGAGTCATCCGCCATATGATCTACTGCTCGCGGTAATTCATCTTGCTTGATGCGCTCATTGGTATTATCGCTGTCGATTTGTACAAGAGGTTCTTTCGATGCTTTAACAGCTGAACCGGAATTGACCTCAAGACTAGCACCGCCATCATCGATATTCGTTGTTTTTTTCACTACATTAGCTATATGAGCTGTAGTTGATTTTTCTTCGTCTTTGCTACACTTTCCATCAATTTTGTGGCTCAAAGATTTTGAGCTTCTTGACTCTGCAGCCTGAGATAGCGCTACCGCAGCTGACTCCTTTTGCTTGTTAGACGGCCGAGGAGATGATTGAGTGTCTGATAGTGGTTGGTCTTCGGGTTCGAGTTTAGGCTTAGGTTCAGGCTCTGATTCAGACTTAAATATACTTAGACTATCATCTATCAATGGCTGTTCTTCATCAACAGCTAGCAGCTGCTCTCTACTGACATCATCATCTGGCGTAGGCTGCGCCCAGACAATCTCACCCGGCGCGTCGTCTTCTCGGAGTAATTTCTCTAGGGTGCTGAGTTGCTCCGTTGGTTGACTCTCGTTATTCTTTGCCACCATCGCCGCCTGACGCTCGGCGCACAATAGCGCAAAATCACAACCAACGCAGGCGATCGTTCCAAATTTTTCACACAAATCGGGGCCAACTGGTGTCGATATTTCTGAGCTATTGTTACTGTTTGTATCGCTCATCGTGGTGTCAAGTCTTTCTTCACCGCTGGCCACTGCCACCAGGTCAAGACTGCTTGCCGCATCACTTGTACTAGCATTTACCTCTCCGCCAATGTCATTAATGCCAGACGAAAAATCCTCACCTCTCAGCGACGAAATGTCAAAACCATCACCGTCAATTCCTGCCGGTGATGATTCTCTTGTAGTCGCCTCCCCAATCATTGCTCAAAAAATGTCTCCGTTGAAATATGTGATTCATCAACACCAGCGACAGTTAGTTTTTGCCAAACATCACGCACAAACGGTAGGCTACCGCAGACCAGAAAGTGCGCATCGTCCGGCGTTTCAGCGACAATCTTCGCCACCTCAAACCGCCCGTTCCGCCAGCCGTCCGTTTCCTCAACCTGCTGGCGGGTGCTAAACTTGTTGACCTTGATGGATGAGGCCGCCAACTCCTCAGCAAATACCATATATTCTGGCGATTTTTGACTCAAATAGAGAAAGGCCGGCTGCCTGGCGTCCGCCAAAATACTCCAAATCGGACTGAGCCCGCACCCCGCCGCGATGCCAACCAGCGGCCGCTCGGTTTGCGGGTTGAAATCGCCGTACGCCCGGCTAATTTGCAGCCTATCGCCAACGCGACGCGAGCACAAATAGCTCGAGAATTCGCCGCCAACATCTTTCACGGTAATCGACATCAGCTCCTCACTTGGGCGCGAGGAAATGCTATAGGCCTTACCTTCGCGCACCTGGCTGCCCTCAATAAACACCGTGATGTATTGCCCCGCCATAAAGTCAAACGGCCGCGCAAAATACAGTGTCGTCACCTCGGGGTTTTCCTGGCGCACCCGCACAATTTCAACGGTTAGTGAATCACGCATTCTTCGACATACCTTTCCATTATTTTTTGGGCGGCCCTAAATTCTTCGTCAGTGAACGTGTGATAGTTGGCAAACTTCGGACTAATGGTGGTGCCTGTGCGAAAATGCTGCAAGGCAAATCGCTTGGCGCCTTTGACTAGCTCGCCAATCTTTTCAAAATCCGCCACCTCCAGCTGCTCACGAACAATCGTCGTCCGAAATTCATGACCAATTCCCGAATCAATCATCAGCCGCACATTGTCTTTGATTGCCGCTAGATCAATCGGCCGGGCCGCAATCTCCACGTATTTTTCCAGCGGCCCCTTGACATCCATGGCGATAAAATCAATCGTCCCTTCCTCGATCATACCGCGCACCATATCAGGATGCGTGCCGTTAGTATCCAGTTTGACATCAAAACCGAGCTGCTTAATCATCCGGCACAGAACCGGTAAATCTTCGTTAACCGTCGGCTCGCCGCCAGAAATCACCACGCCGTCTAGCCGGCCAATGCGCGATTTTAGGAATATCATCGCCTCCTCGACCGGGATGCTCGGCGCCAAACGCTCGGGCAGCACCAGCTCAGGATTATGGCAATAGCCGCAGCGCATATTACAGCCCGAGAGAAACAGCGCTGCCGCCACGTGTCCTGGATAGTCCACCAGCGACAGCTTCTGAATCCCGCCAATCACCACTTTAAGCTGGGACAGCGACGGCGCAAGCTCGCTGGTGTTCGGCGGCATCGTCATAATGCTCCCTCATGTCAAATTCAGCCTGCTTACCGTTATTCCACTGGGAAACTGGGCGCAAGAAACCAACCACCCGCGAGTAGACCTCAGTACTCTCGCCGCAATTCGGGCAAGCCGGATGTTCGCCGACGATATAGCCGTGGTTAGCACAGATTGAAAAGCTCGGCGTAAAAGTAAAGTACGGCAATTTGTAATTTTCGCAAATCGTCTTGACCAGCTTTTTCAGCGTCTGCGGGTCGTCCATGCGCTCGCCCAGGAAGAAGTGAATCACCGTGCCGCCCGTGTATTTGGTTTGCAAATTATCCTGCAAATCCATCAGCTCAAACAAATCATCAGTATAGTTGACTGGTAAGTGGCTGGAATTGGTGTAGAACGGATGTTTAACCGCTGCGCCCAAGCCATTGGCAAAGTGGGCTCGGTCAGGGAAGCTGGCCTTGTCAATCTGTGCCAAACGGTAAGTCGTACCCTCAGCCGGCGTCGCCTCCAAATTGTAATTATTGCCCGTTTCTTTCTGGTATTCCACCAAGCGGTCACGCATGAAGTCAAGCGTTTTCTCGGCAAACGCCTTACCCTTTTCAGTGCCAATGTCAACGCCCAGCAAATTCAATGCCGCTTCGTTAGTACCAATCAAACCGATAGTCGAGAAGTGATTTTTCCAGTACTCGTTGAAGCGCTTTTTAATATCGCGCAAGTAAAACTTGGTGTACGGATACAGGCTGATATCCGAATCGGTCAGCTGCTCCAACACCTTGCGTTTGGTCTCCAGGCTGTCACGCGCCATATCCATCAATTCGCCCAGGCCTTTGAAAAATTCTTTCTCGTTCTTCGACTTCAGCGCCAAGCGCGGCAGGTTAATCGTCACCACGCCGATCGAACCGGTCATCGGGTTGGAACCAAACAAACCGCCGCCGCGATACTCCAGCTGGCGATTATCGATCCGCAAGCGGCAGCACATTGAGCGCGCATCCTCTGGATCCATGTCGGAATTGATGAAATTCGAGAAGTACGGAATACCGTATTTAGCGCTGGCTTCCCAAAGATTTTCAATGACCGGATTATCCCAGTTGAAATCCTTGGTGATATTGACCGTCGGAATCGGGAAAGTAAAGACCCGGCCGTTGGCGTCGCCCTCCGACAACACCTCCAGCAGCGCTTTGTTAAGCATATTCATCTCTTCTTGATAATCGCCGTAGTTGGTGTCCTGCATCTCGCCGCCGATGATCACCGGGTTGCCAGCCATGTGCTTCGGACATTCCAGATCAAGCGTGATGTTGGTAAACGGCGTCTGGAAACCAACCCGCGTTGGCACGTTGACATTAAAAACGAATTCTTGCAGCGCTTGCTTGACCTCGTCATAGCTTAATTTATCAGCGCGAATGAACGGCGCCAAGAGCGTGTCAAAATCAGAGAACGCCTGAGCGCCAGCCGCCTCGCCCTGCAGAGTGTAAAAGAAATTGACCACCTGCCCAAGAGCCGAACGGAAATGCTTAGCCGGCTTGGAGGCAACCTTGTTTTTAACACCAGTGAACCCTTGGCGCAGCAAATCCATCAGATCCCAACCAACACAGTAAACACTCAGCAAATTGAGGTCGTGAATATGCAAATCACCCTCTTTATGCGCCCGGCCGATCTTCGGCGAATAGATTTTATCCAGCCAGTAGGTCTTGGTAATTTCTGCCGAAACGTAGTTATTCAGACCCTGCAAACTATAGCCCATGTTGGAATTTTCTTTGACTTTCCAGTCCAAGTTATTGACGTATTTATCGATCAAATCGACGTGCGCGTTGGATGTAATTTCACGCAATTTTTTATGCTGGTCGCGGTAGATAATGTAGGCCTTGGCGGTCTTCTTGAACTTGGAATCAATCAGCGTGTCCTCGACGATGTCCTGGATTTCCTCAACACCCGGCACGAGACGCGTCTGGCGAGCTTCTAGCTGTTTAAGTACTTTATCAGTAAGCTTAGCAGCGGCTTTTTCGTCGAATTCGCCAGTTTCAGCGCCAGCTCGAGCAATCGCTTTAGTAATCTTGGAAGCGTCAAACTTCACTTTACGGCCGTCGCGCTTTTTGATTGTTTGATACATATTACCCTCCTGAATGCATCATTAAAACGCTCCGGATCTACCCCTGCGGAGCGACACTTAATCGTGTATTTGTTTTACGAAAACACCATATGTAGTGCTTACATACAAATTTACACCCAATATATAGTGCTAGTCAAGGTTTTTACATTGTATTATTTACATTTGCACAGTCAACTAGTTTAATCATATTCGCTTGGTAAATATCATCGCCCGGTGATCGCGAGTTTGCGAGTTTTTTATCCACTCCCCAGCGCAAGTCATCAGATTCAAGCCTTCAGACACACCATCAGCTGGACGCATAAAACTATTCATATCAACATCAGATAGCTTAATTATTTGTTTTTTGACCACCTGGTAGCGCAACATTTGGCCGTTACCGCGTTCAACACTGACTGTATCGCCAACATTTAGCGACTCTAGCTTATTAAAAATTCCCCCCAAAGTCATACCAGATGCGTGGCCAATAATAATAGATGCTCCCGGCTGCCCCGGCTTGACACTGCCAGTATACCATCCTGTATCAAAAATATTGACAGGCGATTGCATTGAGCCGTCAGTATTAACGCTCATCGGCAATACTCGAGCTTTAACCCCTAGCTTCTCAATAGTAATCACTCTCGGTAAATCTGCAGCTACCTTGTATTTAGCGATGGCGTCGCCAGAAACTTTTGTTTCGTCTTTACCTTCATTGCTCCGTCGATCATTTGGGCTATCGCTGCGTGCAGCCACCGTCGCTGTATTTACAGTATCTTTTATCCGATTATTTAACAGCCAAGAGTCAACCAGTGAATATACCGAAACCAGCAAGAGAATCGACGCCGCAACACCAGATAATTTCTTGCGAAAATTACCGCTCATGATTTCTTTTAAGCGCCGCTTGGTGGAGCGTTTTTCGCCGCCCATCTGGCTAGCAGCTGTTAGTTTTTCATAAATAATAAGCAAGCGAGCTGTCCGAGCCAGCTTTTTATTAATTCTCGTATAATCTCTAGGTTTTTTGTTTTGGAGAGGCTGCTCTTTTGGACTTGGCGAGGCAGGCTGCACTGCGATATCCATAATTCGCTTCATACTCGGCTGGCTAGCAGCGCCCGCTACAACATCATTCGCCAACATGCGCCGCGGTACGACTACCCGGCCTCGTGCTTTTGGCAGTACCTCCAGACTACGAGCAACTCGTTCTCTTTGCGTCATTGCTTGCTTCATTATAGCTAACAGGCACGCCTCGCGTCAAACCGCTTACGGCGTGCCTGCCTCCAATCTTAATCGTTATAAGTCTTGGTTATTTCTTGCCAAAACTCTTTCGTTTTGCCATGAATAGCAGGATTGCTGCCGAAGCCACACCAACGATAGTTCCAGCCAAATTAACTGCTACATTTTCGCCGCCCGTATTTGGAGCCTTCGGACCTGTCGAATCATTCTGCGCCGTTAGCACAACGTCATTGCCATCGCCGCCGACATAGCTAATCTTGAAGGTTGCGCCATCCACAGCGAACTCTGCACCCTCGGGCAAACCATTGAATGTCCCTTGAACCGGAGCGCTACCGTTATTGTTGATAATCGTAAAGGTATCACCCTTCTTGATGGTACCGCCAGGCAGATACACTAGCTCTAATTTCGAAGAATTACCACCGTTGCTAAGCTGGACGCTCTGCGCAACAATCTGATCATAATGATCTTTATCTAGAATTTCTGCCTTGTATACGCCAGTACCGTTCATATAGAAGTCATTCAGTACAGTAATCTTGCCTGGCGAATTACCTGGAGCAACGACACCTGCCACATTAAGACTCTTTACCGTAGCATTACCGCCAAATACACCGCCCTCATCGACATAAACATCAGAGCGGCTGCCGTTTAGCAAGACTGTTTCGCCCTTTCTAACGCTTACCGACTCATTAGGTTTGTCGCCGTCCAATTTTATCAGCTTAGCTTCGTGGGCATTACCGTGCTGTCCATTCGGCGTACCGCTGGTGTTGTCCGAAGATTCAACTAGCAGAGTACCCTTGTTATCTTTATGAGCAACCAGTTTACCAGGGCCACTGAGCTTGCCAGTAATCTTCACTGTCACGTTCGAAAGTAATTTATATTCAACATTGCCATTGAGTACAATGTCGCCAGATAGAACTGTTGTCACGTTTGAAGAACCGCCGCCAGAGCCCAAACAACTTATTCCATGGGAAATCATCGCGCCGTTTTCAAAAGTAATTTTGCTGGCGCTTGTTTCGTTATCAGCATATTTAACTCCTAGCTCGCCACTACTTTTAACTGTAATGTTATTAGCACCTTCTAGCGGTACGCTAGCGTTTTCGCCAACAATTTTCTCTGAAGCTTTTACAGAATTGCTTATAGAATTGCATCCGCTATTAGCAACTTCAAAGCGATTAATGCTTGTTTCGTTCTTAAATTTTCCGTCGAATCCGTTAGATTTCAAGTTTGACAAGCCAGTAACAGCACCAGTAACATATATATAAGGAATCTCAACCTTGTCATCCACGCTAGTCTTATCACCACTGAACTCAGCATCCGGTGTAAATTTCAGCGTATCAATCGTATAGCTAGCGCATGTCGGACTAGCATCAGCATTGTTCATCTTCGAAACAGATAGACCCGACAAAGCAACGTTCAAATCATTCTGAATCTTCTCGCTAGCTCCGTTGGCACATGTAAATACCAGCTTAGCGCCCTCTGTTGGTACTTGGCCGTCTTTCCAGTTGCCAGCAGTTGACATTTTGTGGTCGCCAGCAGCGCCCGTCCACGTGAATGCAGTCGGCGCAGCATTGGCTGGCGCGTTAAATACCACTGCGCCAACAACAGCTGCCACTGACACAGCACTAGCCAATTTGACATAGGGAACACCCATATTGTTTTTCTCCTGTACACATTTGTGTTTTTAATTTAGTTTACGCTTTCATGCTAGCATTACTTAACAATTTTTTCAAGTATTATCGTATAAAATACAACGAAAATTACACGCTTACCCTAATGTTTGCTGCAATAGTAAACTATTTATAAAATCTATTTAAAAAGGCCTTGACTTAACCTGTCGAGGCCGTTTGCCCGGTGTACCAGGCAATTCATCTATCAATTTGGCTCCGGCAGCTGGGCTCGAACCAGCGACCTAATGGTTAACAGCCATCCGCTCTACCACTGAGCTATGCCGGAATACATTCTGCTATCGCCGCAGATACCAATATTGTAACTTATTATACAAAAGGTGTAAAGTCTACTGCGCCCGCAGCGCATCAAGCTGTTTTGCTAAATCGGCGATTGCTTCCCAACTGGCGCCATCGGTCATAATTGACAGTACGTACGTACCGTGCGAACCATAAACAATCGCCGAGTCATGCAATAATCCATTCATAAAGCCAACTTTATCGGCAACCGTCCCCGACGCACCCGCCGGAATACCTTTGCGATACACATTTTTCTTCATAGCTTCTAGCAAGCGCTGCTGATTAGCGCTCGAAAAGTTTTGGCCGGTTGCAATCATACCTAGCAGCAGGGCTTGATCATTTGCTGTCGTATACGGTCCGCCGCCTTTCATAAATGTCGAGTTCTTAAGGCCAATGGCGTTAGCTTCGCTAGTCAAAGTACTAACTCCAATTGCGTTCAAGAAACTTTCCGCGCAAGCATTATCGCTCAAACTAATCATTTTATTAAAGCATGCTTGATCGCTATCCCAACTGCGCGCACCGCTATCAATACGCTTTAGCAAGCTATAAGCCACTAGCAATTTGTAGGTGCTAGCTGTTACAAATTGCTTATCGCCATTGTATTCGGCGCGGCGCTTTTTGCCGTCAAGTTCTATCATCGACACGCCGTAAGTCCCCGGATGGTCTTTGGCGAAATTTTCCATCAAAGCCGACAAACCAGCATCGCTCGAGCTATATGTCCGCGTATATTCTTCGCGCGGCGGCACAGCCTTGGTAACAGCATCAAGCTGCAAACTGCCGCCGTCGATTGTACTTTGTAATTTCTGCAGCATTACCGCCACATCAAGTGCTTGCCCTGAACTACCTGTCTGCTTACTAACAATAGTGAAGTCGTGCGTAGTAATTTTCGACACCCCAGGCGCCACAGTAACAATTTTCGCTACCTCATCATTCAGCCATTTGCCAGTACGTTCAGCATTCAGCGTAGCCACCAATTCTTTATCTTTAGCGGTAAAGTCAAGCCAAGCGTAGACCGTCTGCGCATCGACCGCGATAGTTTTGTCTCTAGCTTTAATTTGAATACCTCCCGCTAGATGTTTGGTTAGCTTTCGCGCCAATTGCTTAGCTTTTTCATCGCTCACCGCTGGTTTGATATCTATTTTATTGACATTAATAGTTGTAGGCTGATGTAATTTTGGTTTGATATCGCGAACAGATTGCTTGATTTTAGCCTCATCGCATTTACCGCCAAGCTTAGACTTCTGCAACTCAAGTTGCACCCCTTTGGCTTTAAGCGTAGCATTGGTCGGACTAACTTGGCAGCGAGCAACTATTTTTTCGTTAACAGCTGCATCCGTTTGGTTGGCAAATTTAGGGGCTGGCGGCGAACCATAATTCAAACCATACCAAAACAATGAAGTTGGCACTAATCGCACATACCAAGGATAATCGTACTGCTTGATCCGCTGCGAATTATCAACCGAGACAGCGATATCACGCAGCTTGATACTCACCGCCGGCTTATCTGAATTATTCATCGTGATGTTAAGAGTATGGTCGCTATACGCTTGATTAGCTTTTTTAACCGCCGCATCCTTAGCCATACCGCCAATTGCTAATCCGTCAACGTGCGCAAACGGCAAGGTCTTATCGCCTGGATAAGCCAACTGTACAATTACTAGAATAAAAGTCAAACTTGCTGCCGCACCGACTGCATATTTACGGAAATGCTTGTGGCGTAACAAACGTTGTAATTTTATCTGCAATGAAGCAGCTTGGTAATTGACCTGCCGATATACGCCATAAACTAGACACCGCAATTTCAATCGCCAAGCGCTAGATTTAGTAGATTTAGCGGTATGGACCGCCGCTTTAGTACCAGTATAACGCCGGCGGTACGATGGTTTACGCGCTATCCGTCTCACGCGGCCCCTCATAGCCAAGAATTTGTAACGCCGATTGCAGTGTTTGAATATCCTGGCGTGCCTTATCGTCGTCTTGCTTCTGCAAATCAGCTATTTTAGCGCGAATACAGCGTTCAGTTATCGCGTCTGTCGAATCCAAAACTTCTGGCGTGGTTTTTGGCGCCGCAACCACGTCGATCACCTCTAGCGACCGCGCTGAATTATCACGCTTACGCAAGTGGCCGCGGGAGATCAAATTATCAATATGCGCTGCCACTGTCGAAACGCTTTTGTAATTAAGCGCCCGCATTATCTCGCGATAGCTCGGCCCGTAGCCGTTATCTTTTATAAAGTTATCAATAAATAGTAAAAGCTCGTACTGCTTCTTGGTCGGATTAATTGCCGCCGATTGAGCTTGTGCTGCCATACCTTCACTATAACGAATCAACTAGCTCCTGGTCAAACAGTCGGTCCACTATCAGCGCCGACAAGCCCCACCAAACTAGCGCTATCACATCATCAGCAAATACTGGCAAGAACAAACTAGCGATGCTCAGGCCAACTCCAGACAAAAACACGCCAAGCACCAACCAATCGTTCCGCTGCCACCATAACCGCCGCAAAACTATAATCACAATCATCAAGTAAATCACCAAACCCAGCCAACCAGCTTCGTGCACGATAAATAAATATTGGTTCTCGATAATCACCCCTGAATCGCCTAATAACGATGCCGACCCAGTACTGCCAATACCAGCGCCAAACGGCTGTTGCGCTGCCTTGATGACGCCATGGCGCAGCGACGAAAGGTGGTCATCGTTTGAGGTTCTAGCAGCACCCGTAGTAGGATTATTATGCAAAATCACATTATGCATAAAGCTGGTATCGCGCAGCAAATAAACTCCACCCGCAGCTGCAATTAAAACTCCCGCAGCAATTGATATCCAAGCTTTTTTAGATAATTTCCGGCCATATTGATGAGCAAAAAGCCCGCCTAACGCTGCTAGAACCCCCAGAATCGCCGCCCGCGAATAACTAATATAAAGAGCGACACTAGAGCTAGCGGCCGCCAAAATGCCGTAGACGCGCAACTTAGCGCTATCCCGCCATTTTGCCGCCAAAAATGCTGACGCCAAAACCAATCCGCCAAGCGCATACGCCCCTAGCGGATTCGGCCCGCGCAGCGTGCTGCCAAAGCGCACATAAGCCTCGTTTGAATCAACCGTCATATACGGTACGATCGTTGTCTGGCTGTAACCGAATATTGTCAAGAAATCCCGCGGCAAAGCCAATTGCAAACAAGCAAACCCAATAATTACCGCCGCTGCCGCCAGCATACATTTCAACAAGATTTGCCGATAGCGCGGATAGAGATAAATAAAACCATACATCGTCGCCACCATTAGACCCCAGCGCAAATCAATTACCAGGCCAGCAATCACAGTTGCCGCTGAATTACCCGCAGCTAGCGATATTCCTACTAAAACTAAATGCCACAGCGCAAAACCAGCAATCAACCATAGCAACTTATCGCGCAGCCAAAATCGCCAAGCATGACGCCGCCAACCCAGGATAATCACCAGAACAAAAGTTACCATTAGCAATACTTCTTTCCATGCTTTGGCATACAGTGCAACCAGCGGCCAATGCGTGCTCGCTAAAACCGTCAACGGCGTATGAATTGCCAAACCTAGCATAATCGCAGCCAACAGCGCTAGCGTTACCGAAGCTAGCCGACGCTCCAAATTATCGGTGTTGAGATTGCTCATGCTATCTATTATAACGAAAGTTGTTATAATGAAGACAAATGCCATCTCATAACACCAAGTCTTACAGCCTAATCCTGATGGCGGCCGACGCGATTGTGCTGGCAATTGTTTTTGCCGCAGCCTATTACATTCGCACTCAAGTCGACCAGCGCGTACTCTTGCACATTGTTTACGCCTACGAATATATTATCGGCTTTGCCGTGATTACCCCGGTGTGGATACTGATTTTCGCTTCGCTCGGATTGTACAGTCCGAGCATTTATAACCGCCGCCTCGTCGAATGGAGCCGCATAACACTCGGCACTTTCATTGGTATACTGCTGGTGATTGGCTGGGAATACTTCACTAGTATGCATATTTTTCCGGCCAGACTAGTTGCTCTTTACGTTTTAATCGGCTCAACGATTGCCATTATTTTGGTACGCGAAATAATTCGCACTATTCGCAACGAGTTATACCGCTACGGACACGGTGTCAGCCGAGTGTTGGTAATCGGCAATTCTGATGCGACGACCGATATTGCGATGTCCCTCGGCTCCACCCACAAATCTGGTTATCAAATTGTAGCCTTCGCCGGGCCGGCAAAATTGTTGCCGCCGCATCTCGGTATCGTTCATTACGGCCGCGTCGAGACAGCACTCAAAGATATCAAAAAACTTAACATTAGCACTATTATTCAAACCGACCTTTATGACAGCGAGGATCGCAATCACCAAATTTTAAGCGCCGCACAAATTGCTCACATTCAATACAACTTCATCCCTGGCGAACCGGAATTTTATACTGGTAAAAACACCGTCGATGTCTTTCTCGGCTATCCGATGATTACCGTCAGCCAAACACCACTCATCGGCTGGGGAGCAATTGCCAAGCGGTTATTTGACTTGATAGCCGTTATTATTACTTTGCCGCTCTGGGGATCAATTATAATAATAATCGCGTTGCTGCAAAAGATTTGCAATCCCGGACCGATTTTTTACCGTTCTAAGCGCTTGAGCCGTTTTTCGAAACCAATTCGTCTTTATAAGTTCCGCACCATGGGTGCTCAGTACGGCAAAAAGGACGCCAGTATCGAGTTTGAGGAAATGAATCGGCCTGATTTGGCCGCCGAATATCGGCGCGATCACAAAGTAGCCGACGATCCGCGAATTACTTGGTTTGGTAAGTTCTTGCGTAATACTTCGCTTGATGAATTCCCGCAATTTATCAACGTGCTGCTCGGCGACTTGAGCTTGGTCGGGCCGCGTCCGATTCTGCCGCAAGAAGTTAAATTCAGCAAAAATCGTACGGCGTTATTGCATAGCGTTAAGTCTGGAGTAACTGGATTGTGGCAAGTCTCGGGCCGCAGCAACTTGAGCTTCGACGAACGGATTGAGCTTGAGCTTTATTACGCGCAAAACTGGAGTTTTTGGCTAGACTTGCGGATACTTTTCAAAACAATCGGTGTTGTATTACATAAAACAGGAGCGAGATAATGAAGCGTCCGCGCATTGCAATTGTTTGCGACTTCTTGACAACGATGGGCGGTGCCGAGAATGTCGTGCTAGCAATGCACGAAGCTTTCCCTGATGCGCCAATTTATACGGCAATATATAATCCCGACAAGGTTACGGCTTTTGCTAAACTTGATATTCGCACCTCGAAACTGCAAAAAATACCGCCGCGGCTGCGCAATTATTACAAACTTTTTCCGACGCTAGCGGTTAAAGCAATGCGCCAGCTAGATCTTAGTGAATTTGATATTATTTTGACTAGTTCATACTTGCACGGCCACCAAGTTACTAAAGCACGCCCCAGCCAAGTTATTATTAATTATTGCCATACGCCGCCGCGCTACTACTGGAGCCACTACGACGAATACCGCCGCGATCCTGGCTACGGAAAGCTTAATCCGTTTATTCGCCTGCTGATGCCGCTGCTGGTACCGCATCAGCGCCAGCTTGATCTGGAGGCGGCTAAGCAAGTTGATGTCTTCATCGCCAACTCTACCGAAACGCAAAAACGCATCAAAAAATACTACGGCCGCAGCAGCACTGTAATCCACCCGCCAGTCGAAACTAGCCGCTTTACACCTGCTCGCAAGCGGAGTGACCACTACGTAACCATCGGCCGCCAATTGCCGTATAAACGCTACGATTTAGCTGTTAAAGCCGCTACCAGACTCAACAAAAAACTAATTGTTTTTGGTAACGGGCCGGCTCACGACCAGCTAGTCAAGCTTGCCGGCCCAACTGTTGAATTCCGCACCGATCGCTTTGGTGACGCTAGCGACGCTGAATATGAGAAAGCTATCACCACCGCGCGCGGTTTCATCTATCCTGCCGAGGAAGATTTTGGCATTGTTAGCGTTGAAGCATTGGCAGCCGGTGCGCCGATTATCGGCCTGGCGCGCGGCGGCACCACTGATATAGTCACTTCACCCGATATTGGCACGCTGTTTCATCATCAAACTGTTGACGATGTTATAAAAGCCGTCGAAATCGCCGAACAAACTAGTTTTCACCCCAGCAAACTCGCCCGCACCGCTAAACGCTTCGACAAAGGCCTTTTCTTGACTAAGATTAAAAAGGTTGTTCGCGATAGCATTTCTTAATTAACTATTTGTTTTCGAGTATAATAAAACTATGAAAACAATTTTAGTCACTGGCGGCGCGGGTTATATTGGCAGCCACACGCTGATCGAGCTTATCAATAACAATTTTGAAGTGGTGGTAATCGATAACTTAGCCAATTCTAGCCGCGAGAGTTTGCGACGTGTCGAACAGATCACTGGGCACGAAATCCCTTTTATTGAAGCGGACGTCCGCGACCAATCAGCACTTGATGATATTTTTACAACATACAGTATAGATTCAGTGATTCATTTTGCGGGACTAAAGGCTGTCGGTGAATCAGTCGCCAAACCGCTAGAATATTACGATAATAACCTCGTCTCAACTATGGCGCTGCTTGAGGTGATGCGAGAACATAACGTTAAGCAATTGGTCTTTTCAAGTTCAGCAACTGTTTACGGCAATCCTAGCGAGCTGCCGCTGCGCGAAACTTCGACAGTCGGCGTAGGCTTAACCAATCCTTATGGCAAGACTAAATACATGATCGAGCAAATCATACAAGACTACTGCGCGGCCGATCCAGCGTTTGAAGCAACAATCTTGCGCTATTTCAACCCGATCGGCGCTCACGAATCAGGCCAAATCGGCGAAGATCCAAACGGCATTCCAAACAATTTATTGCCTTATGTCGCTCAAGTTGCTGTCGGCAAACTTCAAAGCGTCGGTGTTTTCGGAGACGATTACGACACGCCAGACGGCACAGGTGTGCGCGATTATATTCACGTCGTTGATCTAGCGCGCGGCCACGTCGCCGCTCTGCAGCACATGAAAGCTGGAGCTAGTATTTATAACCTCGGCACCGGAAGCGGCACATCGGTGTTAGAAATCATCAAAGCATTTAGCAAAGCTTGCGAGCGCGACTTGCCGTATGAAATCAAACCGCGGCGAGCCGGCGATATCGCTGCCTGCTACGCTGATTGTAGCAAAGCCGAGCGCGAGCTAGGCTGGCGAGCCGAACTCAGCATTGAACAAGCTTGTGCTGATAGCTGGCGCTGGCAATCTCAGAATCCAAACGGTTTTTCTGAATAGCAGCTGTGAAACTTTATTTAACGACAGACCAATAGCGGATTGCTGTTCTAGCCCGCGTTTGTCTACTCTTTGCCTGTCGCTTGGTTGATTCGTGTCGACGAATCTGGCTTACCCTTACCGGCATCAAACCGCATCTGTATGTTATGCTTTTTACAAACATCTGCTTCGGGAATAGCTTTTTCAGTATCACGATCGCCGCCGTTAGCAAAGATCAGTTCATCACCCGGATATTGGCCGGCAACCATTTCCAACGACTTAATTTGTGTTGGATCTTCGTCGATTGACAGAATAACCTGATCGACACCCTTTAGCGCCCGCATTAACCGCAACCGATTACTTTCATCCAGGATAATCTTGCCTTTTTTGAGCAGCTGTTGCTTATCATTATTAACAATTACTATAAGTTTATCGCCCATAGCCGCTGCCGCCTCAATCATATCCAGGTGTCCGCCGTGCAGCGGATTGAAATAGCCGCTAACAATTACTATTTTCATAATCCTCCTCTGTCGATTACTTATTATACCTGATATACTATAGTTATGACAAAGATGCTAGTCACGGGAGGCGCGGGATTCATTGGCTCGAATTTTGTGCATTATACCGTCAAACACAAGCCAGAACACGACATCACTGTTATCGACAAGCTCACCTATGCGGGGAATCGCGCTAATTTGCAGCCAGTAGCCGATCAAATCAATTTCGTGGAGGGCGACATTTGCGACGCTAAATTGATGGACAAATTGGTCGCTGAAAATGACATCGTGGTGCATTTCGCCGCTGAAAGCCATAATGACAATTCTCTGCGCAATCCGTGGCCGTTTGTCGAGACCAACGTGGTTGGTACCTACACTATCTTGGAAGCTATCCGCAAGCACAGCAAGCGCCTCCATCATATCTCGACCGACGAAGTATTTGGCGATTTGGAGCTCGACGACCCAAACCGCTTCACCGAGGACACGCCGTACAACCCGTCCAGCCCCTATTCCAGTACCAAAGCTTCCAGCGACATGCTGGTACGCGCCTGGATCCGCAGCTTCGGCATTAAAGCGACAATTTCCAATTGTTCAAACAATTACGGCCCATACCAACACATCGAAAAGTTCATTCCGCGCCAAATTACTAACATTTTGAGCGACATCAAGCCAAAGCTGTACGGCACCGGTGAACAGGTCCGCGACTGGATTCACGTTGATGATCACAACTCGGCCGTTCACCTCATCTTGGAAAAAGGCGAGCTGGGTGAGACTTACATCATCGGCGCCGACAACGACCACGTCAATAACAAGATGGTGATTGAGCTAATTTGCGAGTTGATGGGTAAGGGTAAGGATTGGTACGAGCATGTCAATGACCGTCCAGGCCACGACATGCGCTACGCTATGGATTCCAGTAAACTACGCCGCAAACTGGGTTGGCGGCCTGAATACACCGACAATCAAACGGGTATGCACGACGGCCTACTGCAAACTATTGAATGGTACCGCGAACACGAAGATTGGTGGAAAGCCCAAAAAGAAGCGGTTGAAGCAGCCTACGCAAAACAGGGACAATAATCGTGGACGAAGCGCCATCAAAAACTAAAGTCAGCAGTAAAATCGTCTATCAAAATCCTTGGATCACCATTCACGAAGATCAGACCATTAGTCAAGACGGAAACACCGGAATCTATGGCTATATGGAGTCGCGAGATTCGTGCATGATTGTAGTAGTAGACGACCAAGAGCGCTTGTATTTGGTGCGCGGTTTTCGCTATCCCTCACAAAGCTTTGGCTGGGAGCTGCCCGGCGGCGGAGGTGACAATGAAGATCTATTAAAAGCCTCAAAGCGCGAACTCGAAGAAGAAACCAGTATCATCGCTCAGTCCTGGCAAAAACTAGGTGAAGCATATGTTTGCAATGGCTTAATGACGGAGAAAATGGCCGTTTGCCTGGCCCAAGAACTAAGTTTCACTGGCCAGCGCGAACAAAGCGATGAATTGTTTAGCGATATGCGGTTTTTCACGCTTGATGAGATTGATGATTTGATTCGAGATGGCGAGATTAATGACTGCCAAACTCTGGCAGGACTGCACTATTATCAACTATGGCGAAAGGACAATCTATGAACTTCGATCCAAACAACTACAACGAACTCACCGTCACCGAATCGCCCATTCCGGGGTTGTTCGTTATCAAATTACCCGTCCACGGCGACAACCGCGGCTGGTTCAAGGAAAACTACCAAAAAGAAAAAATGGAAGCGCTGGGGCTGCCGCCGTTCAACATCGTGCAAAACAATATCAGCTTCAACGATAAAGCTGGCGCCACCCGCGGCTTGCACGCCGAGCCGTGGAACAAATTTATCTCCACCGCCAACGGCCGCGTCTTCGGCGCGTGGTGCGATTTGCGCAAAGGCGATAGCTTCGGCCGAGTTTTCATGCACGAAATTAACCCTGGCACAGCAATTTTCGTACCGAAAGGCGTCGCCAACGGCTACCAAGCGCTCGACGACAACATTGCCTACACCTACCTGGTCGACGCGCACTGGTCGCCAGACGCCAAATACACCTTTGTCAATCTGTTTGATCCAGCACTTGGTATCGACTGGCCGATCAGCCAGAATCAAGCGATTATTTCCGAAAAGGATGCTGCTCACCCATTATTATCTAACGTTACCCCAATGAAAGTTTAAAGATGATAGACGATAGTAGATTTTTCGTCATCGGCGCGAACGGACAACTAGGAACAGCGCTGCGAAAGAAATATCCAAAGGCTCAATTCGCCGATAAAACCGAGCTCGATATCACCGATCGGCAGTCGGTTGAAAGTTTTGACTGGTCAGGTATATCAACGATTCTGAATACTGCCGCTTTTACTAATGTTGACGGCGCGGAAACACCGGAGGGCCGCGTCGCTGCCTGGAAAGTTAACGCCTCGGCAGTGGCGAATCTAACCCGGATCTGCCGCGCTCACGATATCACATTGGTGCATATTTCCAGCGATTACGTATTCGACGGAACTCGCGAGCCGCATTTTGAAAGCGAAGATTTGAGCCCGCTGAGCGTGTATGGCGCGTCAAAAGCAGCTGGAGATTTGCTGGTCGAACAGCTTGATAAGTTTTACTTGTTGCGTACTACCTGGGTGATTGGCGAGGGTAAAAACTTTGTCCGCACTATGCTTAGTCTGGCGGAAAAAAATATTTCGCCAACCGTTGTTCATGATCAAATTGGCCGGCTAACCTTTACTGGTGAATTAGTAAGAATTATTGACCACCTGCTGTCAACTCAAGCCCCGTTCGGCACATACAACGCCACTAACGACGGACCATTAGAAAGCTGGGCGGACATTACCAGACGAATATTTAAGCTGGCTGAGCGCGACGACCTGACTGTTACTAACACGACGACGGCTGAATATTTTGCTGGCAAAGATGGAATCGCACCGCGCCCGCTCGGTAGCGACATGAACCTCGATAAATTGCATGCTACTGGATTTATTAGTAATGACTGGCAAAACGATCTGGAAAAATACTTAACAATATCATGAATAAAATTAAGAAATACATACGCCACCACTTAGTTGGACTTACAATCATCTTAGCGTGCGGAATCGTAGCGTCGCTACCATTTTTTTCAGACAGGCTAATTGTTGGTAATGATTATTACTTCAACCAAGCTAGAATGCAATCAACCGTTAACAGTATAAAAGATGGTCAGTTATTACCTCAAGTGGACCCTTCAGCATTTGGAGGATGGGGGCATAGTTGGAATATTTTTTATGGACCGCTAGTAACCTACTTAGTGATACCAATAAAAATATTCACCTCCTGGCCAATCGCAATTAATATTTTGTCAATCATATTACTAGTATCTAGCGGAATTACTATGTATATTTTTGCCTTTACAGTAAGTAAAAAACGAAAACTAGCTTTGATTGCTGCTATTTTATTTATGCTTTCAAGCCCACTTATACTCACAGCTTTTCGGTCAAACAATCAAGGACGAATGCTCGTTGTAACGCTTATGCCGCTGGTATTCGATGGTCTTTATCGCATAATATACAAGCAGAAGTATGGCGTTATATTGTTATCTTTTTCGGCGACAGGAGTAATATTATCCCACATGCTATCAGCCGCCATACTAGCATTAGCTACTATAGTTTTTATTATCGCAAACATCAAGAGGATTGATAAGTCAATGGCTGTAAATATAATCAAAGCTACTGCAATAACCATTGGTCTTAGCGCATTCTTTATACTGCCGTTTCTTGAAGCGCAAAAACTAGGAATTTACAATATATCAAACAAAGAATTTCAACAAACAGCTATGAGCATGACCGCTTCAACTGCTTTTGAATCAAGTATCAGCCCGGGAGCTTTATTATTCAAAAATCAAGAATTTCCTGTATCTGGTATATTTATTCAGCTATGGGTAGTTATTGGGGCGGCCTCCACAATATTTCTATCAAAAAGTACTATGCCGAAAAAAATATTTCGAAACTGTTGCTATCTTTGGATTTCATTAGCACTGCTACTACTTGTATGTACTCCATATATTCCTTGGGACAAGATGCCATCATCGTTTTATACTCTGCAATTCCCATCAAGGAGATTATTGCCTCTAATCACCTTCATAGCTAGTGTCATTGGTGCTGCTGGAATCTATTACGCACTACCTAAATTTAAATCAGAAAAAAATAACACAAAAATCTTTTACTTGGCTATTTCTAGTTTAATTATCATCTGCTTTTCGGTGATATCACCAGCAATCGGATTTTATTCACAGAGTTATTACTCAACATTGCAACCATCAAAAATATTATCTCACGTAGACGACTCTTCGACTGTACCTGAAGATATCTGGAAGAATATCGTAGAGCCTTTCGCTATTTCAAGTGGCGAATACCTACCAACATCTTTGTCGGTAGCTGGCCATCGCAATCCAGATTCAACTAGGCATTACTCTTATACCATAGCTTCTGCAAATTTTCTCTTGACACGCGGCGATCAACCTAAATCATCAGATAAGTCATTACTTTTATCGGACTATAAGAAAATTGGCAGCCATATGAGCGTTAATTTTGTTAGCAAGAATAGTAGTTTACCATCAACGATAGAAATGCCCGCCATATACTATCCTGGATATAAAGCGGTCGTCGAAATAAACAAACAACAATCCTATACATTATCAACAACCGCTTCAGAAAATGGTTTGGTAAATGTCAGTCTACCGACAAATTACAAAGGTGGCACTGTACATATCTGGTACGGATTAAGCACATGGACTACTATTGGTTTATTAGCCACTCTGACTACAATCATTACGTTAAGTGTATTTTGGGTTGTTTATAGAATTAAAAATAAGAGAAGGAGAAATAGATGAAAGGAATAATTCTAGCAGGTGGATCAGGTACGCGGTTGTGGCCGATTACGAAGGCTATCAGCAAGCAGTTAATGCCAATTTACGACAAGCCGATGATTTATTATCCGCTAACCACGCTCATGCAAGCCGGTATTCGCGAAATTTTAATTATCACCACGCCGGACGATCAAGCCGGTTTTCAGCGGCTGCTTGGCGACGGTTCGCAGTGGAACATTGGCTTGCAATATGCTGTACAGCCAAGTCCTGACGGCCTAGCGCAAGCCTTTATTATCGGCGAAGAGTTCATTGGCAATGATAAAGTAGCACTTGTACTCGGCGATAATATTTTCTACGGCGCAGCACTGGATGATTCACTGCGCGCCTGCACCGACCCGGATGGCGGTATTGTTTTCGCCTACAAAGTCTCCGACCCAGAGCGTTACGGTGTCGTCGAGTTCGATAACCAGAATCAAGTAGTTTCAATTGAAGAAAAGCCCATCCAGCCAAAATCTAATTTCGCAGTTGTTGGCGTATATTTTTATGACAACGATGTCATTGAAATTGCTAAAAGCGTTAAACCAAGCAATCGCGGCGAGTTAGAAATAACCTCAATTAATGCCGAATACTTACACCATGGCAAACTCAAAGTTCAGACGCTTGACAACGGTGATGTTTGGCTAGATACTGGCACTATCAGCAGTCTGACTGACGCCGAAGACTTTGTCCGCGTCGTCCAAACTCGTACCGGCCAAATCGTTGGCAGCCCGGAAAAAACAGCCTTTCAGAACGGCTGGATTAGCCGCCAGCAACTCAACGAAATAGCTGCTCCGCTCAAAAAATCTGGTTATGGCAAATACTTGGTATAGTCTATAACTATTTTAGTTTAATATATCTAATCTTATTGCAAGCTAGACTTACCGTTTATCAGTTGAGATATATACATCATTCCAGACAACAGGCAGCTGATCTTTGCCGTAAAAAGCTGCAAATAATGGCTTCTTGTGATTATTTATCAGGACATCCACTCTACCATCGTTTTCGCAAATATTTCTAATATCAGTAGAGCCATCTTTATATCCTATTTCTATTTTTGAACATGATTTAAATTGACTATTTAATCTGCTGTTTGTTATTATCTGCAAACTCAAGCTCTTACTATCTTCTGGCAATTTATACGAAAATTTATCATACACTAAAAGTGCATTTTTGATTCCGTACTGAGGATTTTGTAAAATAGTAACCGTTGACAGAACATCATATTGGCGATGGACGGTTAGCGCAGGGTATTCTCGTTGTACAGAATTCTTTCGCGGCACCATTAACCATAATTGAACCTTACAATTAACTATTCGCTTTATCTCATAGTTGTCCGTTACGTATTTATTTATCTTCCATAGACTCTTAGACATCACTTCAGCCTGCAGAGGATCAAACACGACGACTTCTGGTCTGTTTCGTTTTAAATCTTCAATTGTCCAATTTTGTTCTGCTTCTGTAGTTTGAGGCTCAAATGACATGAATCTAGCCGCGTGTTTTTTCGTCATAGAATAAAAATATGGTTGTATAGGATAACTAAATATAGATTTTGGATTCCGTTCCAAAATAAATCGCTGCACTTCTTCAACAACAAGCTGATTATCTTGTGATGTAAAAATTCCGCCCACGACCCCTTTATCGTTGTTTTTATGAATGCTATTAGATATATCACTGTATCTCTCTAAAAATACAGTGTTTTTTAACATATAGAAAGTTAATGTTGTCGACGCAAGAAATAATCCCATTACTAGACCAGGAATGAATCTATTTAACGACCTATTATCTCTTATATTAGTTATTGTTATTTTATACACAATGCTATCTAATTCTTCGCTATAAGCAAACATAAAGCTAATAATAAGTGGTATAAACATAACGAAGATACTCTTTACTTTTATAGCAAGAACCATAAACGCTATATACATAAAAAACCATGGCAAGCACGATAGAATTTGTTGCATACTTAATCTACGTTGCGTCCAAATTAAGTAAATTCCAAATGGAATAATTATTAAAATCTCTGCTATTGAGAATAGTAGATGAAGTATATCGCTCCGTCCAAAGACAGATACCATACGTACAGAGGCAAACGCTAAAATTATAGCGCCAGTAAATTTTAGATACTTGTTCTTCGTAATATATACCAAAAACAAGAACATAGCATAAACAACAATAGGTAGATAGTACTCACCATTAGCAAATGATGGCGTTGGATATGGTACATCCATTCCTTTTGGCTGCAAAAAGAAAGCGTAATATAGCGTATAATAAAGAAAGTTACCAATATTCGAAGTTGCTGCTACATACAGCAATAGCGGTAAAATGCCAAAAAAGAAACCACCGAACAACCAAGATGCTCTAATAATAAATCTCTTGATCATTTTACTATTAGCTGCAGTCGTTAGTTCAAACATACCAACCACAACTATTGGTAAAATAGCCATATCTTGACCAAATACAAAACTTAAGCCAGTAGACACACCCGTCAATATATAGGTAAGCTTTTTTCTTTTGTCGTCATTAACACGAGACGAGTAAATATAAAAAGCTACCGCTAAAAGCGCAAATCCCGAACGCAACTGTAAGACTGCTGGGTAAAACAAGAGAGTAAACGCCGATAAGCTTACTGTCGCCACAAGCAACCTAGAATTCTTCCAGAATATTAAGCAAACAGCTACCAAAAATACTAGCCCATACAATATGATAGACTCAACTTTCATAGCCATATTTAAAATTGCTATAGAATCGCCAAATAAACTAATAAATGCTGATTGAATGAAGTAAGATCCTGGTGTACGAAAATGAATGAAATCTGAATATATAGCTTCACCTTGCGCTATATTACGAGCAAAACTATAAAACAAAGATTGATCACCAAAACCAAATGTACGATTGTATATCAAAGACACTACCAACGACGCAAGGATTATATATACAACTATAATGGTAAGCACAATACGTTGTGACTTTGTGCATCTATTTAGCCAATTTTTCATAACTCTTTGATTATAAACTATTTCCGGATGGAATCATAGACAATATATTGTTTGTCACTTCAACGGTATTGGTGTTTTTCCCGCCTAATTCCTTATATAGTCTATACGATCCTATATAATGCTTTTGTCCATTTTGTACTTTATAGAGAGCACCCGTCTTTTTTGATAACAAGAAATCGCTCATTGGTGATCCTTTTGATAGATTATTACATACTCTGGCATCATATTTTTCAAAGCTATCTACCTTGAGACCGTATTGACGAAGAATATCACTATTTACATAGTGGAGACTGCCTCCACCAGCTACATACAAATTTCCATCACAATTCATACTGTCAAGCACTATACCGTCATCCCTAATGCTTTCTAAATGTTCTTTCTGGATTGTTCTCAAGTTGCTAGCAGAAATACCCATAGCATTACTAATCTCTATAGAATGAAGTTTTTTCTTAGTGCCAAGCTCTTGATTTATCATATAGACCATTGGGTTGTCTTTAGACTTGACTAAAGTAGCTGCTGGTATATATGGTGAGGTTTTCGACATATACGATACTGGCGTCTGCAGTAATTGAGCGACCTTACCTTGAGGACTAAGCTTTAATACATCGTTCCAGTGATATATTGGATATAAATTATTATCTGCATATCTATAAACCATTGGTGATTTTACAGATTTTACCGCTACTGGAGCTGGCTCTGTCGGCAATATTGACAGCGCGGTCGACGAAACACTTCTTAATGTACTTGGCGCGGTTTTTATAGAATACTTAGCAGACTCCCCCAATAAATACAAGTTGCCAGATTCATCCTTAACATAACCGCGCATACTATCTGTTTTTTGTAGCTTGGAAATACTTTCCTTGGTTATACCTTTATTTGAAAGTTGACGAAATATTTTAGAATTATACATCTCTCCATTTAGATAACTCAGACCTTCTGAACCGTAATAATACAATGATCCATTTGAGTCATCTCGTATAACTGTATTTTTTCTAACAATTGGCTCTGCAGCCACTAAATCCTTTATACCCAGTTGCGATAATCTATTAGAGTAACCCCCTAGTCCGCGCTCTTTTAACGCAGTCTGGTCATAAATTTCATAACGCTTTGCTGATGATATATAGTAACTACGACCATCCTCAAAAGTTTGATAATAGTTGGTTACACTTGGACCGTTACGATATGCCATTAATTGATTATCCTCAAGATCCGGATTATTTGAACAAGTTAAGCCATAGTCAGACAGCATCTCACAACTCTTAAACTGGAGTTTATATCCAGAATCAATAAGATAAATAGCTCCGGTCTTTGGATCTCGAACAGTTTTATTTAAAACCGGTCCGTTTGATAATGAATCTATATATTGTTTTGACACATAGCTAATTCGCTTTGATAAAGTGCTAAGACGGCTCAAAACCTCAAGGTTTGGTATATAATATTTGTTATTACCACTCTTGAGGTATAGCTTACCCGTCGAAATATCGCCTATTATATCAGATCTGCTAGTGCTACCAAACCACTCCTGGAACATGTAAAAGAAGTTGCGGTTACCGTACGCTCCACAGTGCGCCGTACCGGGATATGCCGCCAACGCTGCGTCATTTGGCACATACGGCGTATAGATATACAAACTCGCGGTTGCGTAGTTCTCGATGTAAACATCTTTGTAGCCACAGGCAGGATTTGGATTATACAAAATTCTATTAACTCGACCCGGCTGATAGTTGTAGTTCTGGATTTCGTTACGATATTTTCGTAATTGCCAAGCAGCCTTATCTACTTGCTTATAAAATCCTGCTTTTTCTGCGTCACAGTTGGCAGAATAACCCGGACCACTGTCAGGGCACGCATAACCCATAGCATATTTATATTGCGACTTAAGCGGCCAAGAGTCAGCAAACAACGGTCCAGACGATTCCTTGCGCAGCATCACCAATAACACCTGCGGATTTATTCGATATCGTTGTGCTGCATCCCAAATAATCTGGCCAGCGCTTATGCCCCCAGGAAACGCACCGCCACCGTGACTAAAAGAGTTATCGCCATTACTAGGATTTTCATGATAATTCTGCAAACAAGCATACGGCGGCCCGTGCCAATGTTTTATCTGAGTAGCATACTGCGCTCTCGTTAAATTGCCATAGCCAGAAGGACCGGTTCCCCACGTATCGCAAGCTGGTGTGTGCTGCTCAATAAATCGCTGCACATCGGCGGCAGAACCCATAGCTTTTGAATCATAAAATATTTCGTCATCAATAATTCTACCTGGATTGAACTCTGAGGCACTAGCGCTATGGGAAATAATCATCGCAAATGCTACACTGAGTAAAATCCCCAAAACCTTCTTCATCACTCAACTACCACCGCCATTCCGTCAGCTACGCCTTGAGAGGCGCTTGATGCGTATTCGATTGACACTGTCCATCTACCAGCCGCGTCTAATTCGTTTCTGTTTACTCGCACAGTTTCACAAGACGTTGAACTCGGCCCAGGCATTACCCCTACTGTCTTTTTTATAACCTTATCGCCCAGCTTAAATATATAGGTGCACTTCCCGTCCTGCTCTACTGCATTTGAGACAAAACCACTCGCGGTAATAGTATTTTTATCAACAGATTGTTCAACGCTTGTCATCATCACATAGACAGCCTGCTTTTTAGTCTCGGGATTAACCTTTGGCTTAGGTGTTACATCGGTATTTGGTCGAACCGATTTATTGTCAGGATTATTTTCCAGATTTTTTACTTCATCTTTTTCAGTCTTTGTTTTGTTTGGATTTACGCCGCGACCTTGGTCATCGGTTACAAAAGGTTTGTCTTGATCTGAAAATGGTATCCACTTATTAATATAAGCAGCAGCTGTATACGAACAGCTCAAAATGGCCAGCCCAAGGATTGTTGTAATAATAATTATTTTTTTACGCGATGTTTTTTTACGTTTCATAACAAACTACCCTGCATTAATAATACAGGAAAAACTTAGGTTTTTCAAATTGATTGTTAGTTTTTTGATTTTGCTTCAATTTGCTCTAAGGAATATTTGCCAATTGCCGTTTCGTCATCTAATTTCGTCAACACAGCACGGCGTACCCCGCGCCATTTCTCAATGTTATAAAAGAGATTAGAGGCTAGATAAAACAACTTTCGTTTGCGTGAATATTGCCTATCTCGCAGCGTAAATAAAGTGTCTTTAATCCAGCCTTTAATAATCATCTTTGCTATTTGAGCAATAGTCGGTAATTTCACATCAATACCAACACGACGCAGTCCCATAGTCTCATCAAACATTCGCATTTTGTATTCTCGCAGCTTAAATTCATTTGAATGCAGGACATTACCCCTCGGAGAGTATGCTTTCATATATCCCGCGTTTATCACATCACGACCAAATAGCTGATCTTCTGCATATGGAACATCTTTATAGGACAGCTCACCTATCAAATAACTGCGGCGAGCCGCCGAATTAACGTCAGAATAGAAAGCAATCTTATCATAAACCTCCTGACTTTTTACAAAATCATCTTTGTAAAAAACTGTTGTACCACAATCTGGACCAAAACTACCAAATACAGAGATTATCTCGCGCTTGAGCAGCGGAAAAGTCTTCGGACGGGGGTCTTGTTTACCCATAACACCAATAATCCGAGGAGAGATTTCAAACGGCTTAACCATTTCGTACAGCCACCTATCATGAGCTGGAACCGCATCCTGAGATAAATACACGACAATATCGCCTTTTGCATCATGTGCCGCCGCCGCGCGAGTTTTACCGTGACCATAATCTTTCTTGGCGATAGTTTTATGGCGCATATTTTTATACTTTTTAGCATATTTTTCGATAATCTTTGGCGTCCTGTCGGTCGAACTAGTATCATATACCAATACTTCATAAGACTTGTCGATCTTCTGCCGAAAAACCATAGTAAACAAATCTTCAAGATAATCTTCCCCAAAATATGTTGGAATAAAAACAGTAATGTCTGGTTTACTCACCACAAACCTCTCGACGAATAATCTTCTCCACCTTAACATACGAATCGTCCCACGATAGAGATTTGACACTTTCTGAGGCTTTTTGAGTGTATTTGTCAATATCTTTGCGCTCAACAACTTTACATAGCTCGTCAGCTAACTGAATTGGCGAAGCTGGCGAATAGTGAATATATTTATTTTCACCAAGCACCAGGCTGTTGTTCTCGCCTTCATTCATAACCGGTATACAGCCAGCCGCCAGAAGTTCTAATGGCAATAGCGACACGTTAGTTAGCGACAATACCAGACAGGCCACCGATTCGTGGTATAAATCCGCTAATTTACTGTGCGTAATAATACCCCGATTAATATATGGAAATGGTATCTGATAATTTGACACATCCCAACCGAAAAATTCAATCGTGTATTCTGGATGTTTTTTATGGAATCTATCTAAAGCGATTACTCCAAGTTCAAACGCACGACGCTCAGTTACTGGACGTGCATAAAAGCAAACTTTCTTTTGTTTGTTGGATGGATTTTTTGATCGATAAATATCCATATCGGCACCAAAATCAAAGTAGTCAGCTTTCATGCCATATTCACTAACCCGTTTAGTTAGCCAGCGACCGGCTGTAATACCGTAAAAATTCATTTTATAAGTATTTTCCGCCAAAATCGCCTTAGATCCTAGACCGTAAAAATATGGTTCAAAATCTTGCACAAAGTAGAATTTATGTGCTTTTGTCTTAATGTTAAATACAGGATAAGCCGTTTCCCAGCCAGTTGCAATCAGCGCGTCAGACTCTTCATATTGTGTCACCTTTTTAACGTCAACGTCTAAATTAAAGCTTTCTCGTAAAATCTTCTTTGCGTCATCGGCTAATTGTGGATGAATTCCTTCATAAATATAAATCGTCACCTCATGCCCGACCTTCTGTAAATGACGAACAAATCGCGTAATCGTATTTTGACCGCCGCTACCCGCTGAAACTGGCGATAACACCCAGCCGATTTTCAAACTTTTTTTATTTTTTTTCTTTGGCGGCGTTTTGTACGGGTGATTGATATAATCTGCTTTAATAACATCTTCGACTGAAGCCATTACCTCAATCGGCTGCTTCAAGACTGGTGTAACTTTTGCAACATTACTTTTACTGATATAGCTGCGTGTTTTTATGAGCGCCTTACGAATACCTTGCTGTTTTGTGTAGACATAAAACTTATAAATCTGCTGTCTCATATTTATCCTCCACTATTTATTAGACTTTAGCTTCATTATACTCCTAAAAAAGGCTGTGTAGCGCCAACTTTTTGAGCTATAAAGACAGTTTAACTGTTCATTTAATTCTTTAGCATAAGCTGTCTGTTTATTTATTTCCTTTCTTAAACTTTCCTCTACGTGTTTAGCTTTTTTTCGTTCTTCATCTAAAATAGTTCTAAGATCTTCAACTTGTTGATCGCGCCACGCAACATCACCCTCCAAAAGAGCTTTCGGGAAAGTACTTGACCAGCCAAAAGCAAAAGCGCGAACAAATCTTACATCAAACATGCCATCGCTCAGCTCAATAGTCCTGAAGGTCTTATCATTATTAAAACCAGTAAAGTTGCTGCATTTTTCTATAATACTTTCCCTTATTTTTTTATATTTTGATGGATTTTTTGTAGGATTATCGAGCTTAAAAATACCTGATGAATTAATAAATTCTTGCTCAGTAGCACTGCGTACTAGTTCCATTAATCCTGCATACCGCTTGGCTTCATATTTTTTGTTGTCTTTTATAAGCAAGACCGGAGTTTCAAAGGCCAAAGATGGCAGCATGGCGTGCAACCTGGTAGTAATTACCGCGGCGGCTGATTGATATAAACTTAAGAAATATTCAGCAACAAAGAACCGCTCTTCACGCGATAAATAAGGAAAATGGTAGACAGATATTTCAATAACTGGTCGATTTGTTCGCTGCTTAATAGTCTCAACGACCTTTTTCGACACGTCAACCGCTAGTATAAAATCTCTTTTTTTTATCTCGGGGTCTCGCTGCAGCGTTAATGTCACGCAGCCAGAAAAATACGATGGTATGTTATGTTTAATAAAAAACTCTTCGGTCGTTTTATCACGAGCACCAACCGGCCCGTTCTTTTTAAGGAATTCCACGCTATCTGGCGATAAAAATGATTTAACCACTTGTTTGTCTTTTTGACTAACATGCATTGAAATAAGCAGCGGCTCTATATTACTATCAGCGCGTGGCGGCCAGCTTTTTGGGTTGCGATTATACCACCCGTTCATAATCAGCTTAACTGAATGGTCTGATTTGAAGTTGCTCAGATTATCACGGTCAATATAATAGTCAACTTTCGGTAAAAATCGCCGCGCCGCAATACTTTGCACCTCGTCGCCAATATTTTCTGTGTTATATTCAAATAATGCAAATTTATCCGCCACGGTCTCAGTCTAGCCTTTCTGGATTTTTCCACGTTCCATCAATATTAAATAACCCGCTTCTAGCCATCGTTATGTCTTTTACGTTAATAATTGGGACATCTCCTCCGCCCAGAGTTGTATCTAAATACGTTAGCAATTCCCGGCTTTCGCTCCAAAATGAAAAATTAAGAGAATATTGACCCTTCATTAAAAATCTTGCTGGTATTGTACAGATAGATTTATATGATCCAGGTTCAAACTTAGATAGTTGAATATCACCCTGGCTACCAATACCCGCCAATAGGTTATCATCTTGCGTCCTAATTGACATACCAATCGAAAAAGTCTCTAGCTGTCTTACAGTATAATAAACCTCAACTGTTATATCATCACCTTTAGAAAATACTTTCGTCTTTCTATCGCCATTCTTTACTATTATGTTATCAATAATGATATTTTTGCTTTTTGGACTTTTATTCTTTGCAGACGCATGAGAGTTTTCCGCAATATTACTTAGTGTATATTTTCCCGCAACATGCGCTGGCGAGCCAATCATCACAATTTTGCCATCTTCAATCATCATTGCCCGATTACAGAACCGCTGCACCGAAGCCATGTCGTGCGTCACTAAAATAACCGTTTTTTTAAGTCTTTTCAAATCATTAAAATACTGAAAACATTTTTGCTGAAAAGCTTCATCTCCAACCGCCAACACCTCATCAAGCACTAATATATCGGCATCAGCTCGTATAGCAATAGAAAAAGCTAATCGAACTTGCATACCGCTAGAGTAATTTTTCAATTTTTGATCCATAAATCGTTCTAACTCAGCAAAAGCAACTATGTCATCATATTTTTCTTCCATCTCAGAGCGAGTAAAACCTAGTAGAGCTCCGTTTAGGAAAACATTATCACGCCCAGATAGCTCAGGATTAAAACCTACGCCAAGTTCAATAAATGGCGTCAATTTTCCATTAACTTCTACCGAACCCTTATTCGGAGTGTATATACCAGCTAGCAGTTTCAGCAAAGTACTCTTTCCGCTACCATTGCGTCCAACTATACCAAAGAAATCACCTTTATTAACTTCAAACGACACTCCTTTAAGTACCTTTTGAGTCTCGTAACCACGCCTCCGAAAATTTATTAATTTACCTTTAATTGAGTTTTGATTTTCATAAGGAAGACGAAACGATTTATGTAAGTTATTCACCCTTAGAACTATCTGTGACGTATTTCTCTTAACCATTCTAAATGTTCTCCGCGAAGTACTTTGCTTGATTTTTAAAATATAGCCCGCCTACTATCAATATCGCAACTATGATAGTCATCGGAACTAATGCCATTAACGGATGAGTTGACCAAGCTGTAGTAAATGAGATAGTCTGTATTGGATTAATAAGGTCATGACGAGCGCCCTGTATTATCAACGCCATTGGATTTAATAGTAATATTTTCTCGAGAAACGGATTAGTAATCATTTGTAATGGATAAATTATTGGGGTCGCGTAAAATCCAGCCTGTAATATTACTTCCCAGATGTAGCTTACATCACGAAACTTAACGTAGAGAGCCGACAATAAAAACGATAACCCAAGCCCAAACAAATAAGCAATCCCTATATACACCATTAACATTCCCACGCCATATATAGAGAAACTAACGCCGTTAATCACCATAAATATCGCTACCACAATTAAGCTCAGAAAAAGATTTATAGTCGCTGACATGCTGGTTGATATCACAATCATCCAACGCGGAATCTTAATCTTACGAATTAAATCACCACGACCAACCACCGAACCAAGACTCTGAACTGTCATTTCGGTAAAGAAGTTCCATATCACAATCCCCAACAGCAAATAAACTGGATAATGCTCGATATCCTTGCCAACCTTAAGAAAATACACGAACACCACATACAGAATCACAAAAAGCAGCAGCGGTTTTAGTAGCGACCACGCATAGCCAATTAGAGAACCCTGGTATCTTAATTTAAAATCCGTTCTGACTAATTCTGAAAACAGCGCTCTATTTTCTCTTGAAAATAACTTTTTTATACGCTCACTTAAATCTGGTAGTTTCATATGCCTGCCGTCCATTATATAATACTTGTAGTGTTATGAATAGAGTTGCAATAATCATCTTAAACTGGAATTGCGCTGATGATTCAATAGCTTGCGCAAAATCCATATTAGCACAAACAGAACCTTCGGACATTATATTCGCCGATAACAACTCTTCTGACAATTCTGTCAATAAAATTGAGTATTTTATAAATAAGCGCAACTCTATGTACCTTATAAAAAATAATAAAAACCTTGGGTTTGCTGGTGGTATTAATAGTGGGCTACGCCAAGCTTTAAGTAAAAAATATGATTATATAGCCCTCCTTAACCCCGATGCTACAGCAGACAAAAACTGGTTAAAATTTCTTGTTAAAGAAATGGATAAACATAATCGCTGCGGTATAACAACTGGCTTAATGATTCGCTCAAACACTGGCACTATTGATTCAACTGGTGAATTTTACACAACCTGGGGCTTGCCCGGTCCACGAAACCGCGACGAATCTGTTGAAAATGCGCCGAGTAAGCCTGGCGAGGTTTTTGGCGCGACTGGCGGCGG